>Ga0247740_1000148_pt1 | contig 36725 bp, 41 predicted proteins | sample UWRJL148409B2_FD_180942 | JGI IMG/M metagenome (GOLD analysis project Ga0247740, IMG submission 180942) | Plant litter microbial communities from Arlington Agricultural Research Station in Wisconsin, United States - UWRJ-L148-409B-2 | ecosystem: Environmental > Terrestrial > Plant litter >...
CTCACCGGTCTCGGGCTCCTGTGTCAGCACCAGCCCGGCAGGGCTGCCCGCCGAGAGGATCATCGATTCGACCCACGCGCGGTTCAGCCGGTGCTGTGCGACCGTGGTGAAGCGGAAGGCCAGCGGTATCTCGGGTGCGATCCAGGCCGCACTGCGACCGTCGCCGACCGCCTGCGTGTCGAACCAGCTGAAGAAGAAGCGCTCGTTGCGGCGCACCTTGACGCCGATCACGGCTTGCAGGTGGGCGAGCACGCGGTCGTCGAACTCGACGCGGAGGGCACCCGAACCGTAGACGAGGGTTCCCATCACGCACCTCCGTTGTCGCGCGGCTCGTCGTGAAGCACCAGGCCGGCGCTGCCGTTGATCGAGCGCGTCATGTCGTCGAGCCAGACGGAGTTGAGGCTGGGCACACGGCTGCCCGAGTACCTGAAGTACAACGGCATCGCCGGATGCACCCATACGATGTTGCGACCGCCGCCGGTGAGCTCGTTGTCGGCCCAGGAGAAGTGGAAGCCCTCGTTGCGACGGAGCTTCTCCGAGAACACGACTTGCAAGTGCGAGAGCACGCGGTCCTCGAGCTTGATGTCGACGGACGGATGCCCGTAGATGAGCGAGCCCACCTCACACCTCGTCCACGAAACTCGGGAGGTCGGTATCGGTGAGACCGTGCGCCATCGGCGGGGACTTGATGAGCCCGATGTGCTCCTTGAGGTAGCTGACGGCTGTGTTGTTGTCGGGTTCCGGGAGCCGCGAGCGCGACGTCTCCGCGACCATGATCGTGGCCGGGCCGATGAGGAACGTGGCGGTGACCGCATCGCCGTCGGCACCGATCGCCGAGACGTCCACGCTGTCTGCCGAGGACTGGTTCGCGAGCAGCACGGCGTACTCCATCATCAGATCGACGACCTCGTCGCCCATCAGGAGCGACTTCTCGGAGTACGTCACATGCTTCATGGGTTAGACCGTACGGCGGTCCGCGAATCCCCGTAATACCTTGACTGCCTCTGGGGCAGGCGCTAGGTAGTGAGCGGGCTACCAGGTTCCCGCGGGCGACGCCACGACAGGCACCTCCGTGTACGACCAGTGACCGCCATTGGCGTAGTGACCAGAGGCCCACGGGGAGGCCCAGATTGCCGCTTCGGTGACCTCGGTGGGCGCCGATGACGCGAACGCGGCGGCGATCTGCGCGTATCCGGCGTTCTGGAGCAGGGCCTCCGCCGCGTTCTGCGCGGCAAGGTCGAGGGAGTCGTACGTGCCGGTTCCCCCGCCGCCGCCGGAACCCCACCCGTTGTTCAGGGGGTTGTTGCGGTTCCACCAGTCGTCGACGCCGTTCTCCTGGCGCATCCACCGGGTGAACACCGTGATGTTGTTGTCGCTCATGGGCCAGCCCGCGTAGAGCATGACCATCTTCGCGAAGTCGTAGTTGGTGCCGCTGGCCGCGAGGGTCTGCACGCCGGGCGTCGCAGAGTAGGTGTCCCGCTGGATGACCGTGCTCGCGGCGAGGGGAGACACCGTGAGGGTCTGCGCGTTCTCCTCGATGTAGGCGGCGAGCTTCTGGTCGGCGCTGGGACCGGGCTCGGGGGCCGACACCACGGTGACCGCGACGACGGCGAGGGTCGCCACGCCCACGCCGGCACCGACGAGGATGCGGCGCGGCGCTGTGGAGAGTATCGAGGAGAGTTTCATGGCGGGTGGGCCTCCAGGGCCGCGAGCCAGCGTAGGGGGCGAGCTTGGGCATTTCCTGAGTACCGCACAGGAGCCGCACCGGGCCCGCCCCACGCCGCTAGTCGTACAGGTGCTGGTGCGAGTCGTCGAACTCGATCAGGTTCGCCGTGCATCCCACGAGGCCGAGGTGCACCGACAGCAACTGCGCCGGCAGCTCGTCGCCGGGCGGTGGTGTCGGCGCGAGCAGGCTGATACCGCCGCCCCCCAGCAGGCTCCCGGTGAGGGAGTCCACGTACACGACGGCGTTACCCGTGAGGCGCATCTGCGTTGAGGTCGACACGAGCGAGGGGCTCGTCGACGTGCGCACGTCGAGCTCGAAATCGTCGATCACGAACTGGTCGGCGGCGATCCTGAACACCGTCGCTGTCGATCCGTCGGCCAGTGGCACGGTCACGAGCGACAGCGACTGCAGTCCGTTGATCGTCAGCGACGAGCCGCCGAGCTGGGCCGCAGGCAGCGTCATGACCGGCGCTGTGGGGTCGGGCACCGCGACGACGTTCGTCAGCGGAGCGCCGAGGCCCGGCGAGGTCTCGTCGCCCAGCCCGATGAGACCGCCGACGGTGTCGCCGATGTCGGTCAGGGGCGTCGCCGGCTCAGGGGTCACCGGCGCGTCGGGCGTGCACGTCATCAGGATCGGGATGCACAGTGCCTCCGCCGCCTGCGCGCTCGCGCCGCCGACCGCACTCAGGGCGAGACTGAGCGCCGCGACGGTCGCGACGGCGGCGCGCTTCCGCGCCCTCGGTGCGGTGCCGGTTACGACCGGCTCGGCACTAAAGGGAGTGCCCGATCGACGGCCGAATCAGCGCGCTCGGACTTCGGTGCCCACGCGACGACCAGCACCCCGCCGACCGCTCCGAGGAGCATGCCGACGAAGAACCCGCCGAGGTTGACCCCGATGAGCGAGTACACCGAGAGCACGAGGACCAGCACCCCGTAGAAGATGCGGTGCTGCGGCATGAGCACCGCGAGAACGCCGAGCAGGACCATGCCGACGGGGATGACCGTCGCCTGGAACCCCTCGATGCCGAGTTGCACGTGGATGTTGCCGATGTCGAGCTGCCCCGAGAAGAACATCTCGATCCCGGCCACGATGGCGAGGCTTCCGCCCACGAAGGGGCGGCGGCGCACCCAGGCGCCGAGCTGTGCCTTGTTCATCAGAAGCACGTCTCCGTTCCGTCGGTGAGCTCGACGTGCATCCCGGTGAGTGTGAAGACCGACGCCTGGGTGCTCCAGGCGGTCTGCTGGAGGCCGGCGATCGAGATGGTGTCGGCGTCCTGGGCGAACGTGCCCGCCTCGCCCTTGGCGGCCGTGTTCACCGTGGAGGCATCGACGCCGATGCGGATGTTGCCGAAGGTCGAGTCGCCCTTGAGATCGGTCATGCCGATCTGGAGGTCGGTGGCGGACGCGGGGTTGCCGCCTCCCCCGGCGGTGATCTTCAGGCCGACGGTGCCCATCGGAGTCTCGGTGACCACCGACTGGCAGAGGTCGGCCAGGGTGGCGCTCGCGATGTTCGCGATCGCCACCTGGTGCGGGAGGCCCGCGGTGTCGTTCGCGACCCCCGCGTACTGGGAGAAGCCGGTGCCCTCCAGCTGGGTCGCACTGATCTGGAATTGGCTGCCGGAGATGGCGAACGACACGGGCACCGCCCCGTTCGCGACGCCGGCCATCATGACCGTGGACACCACGGCGACGGGTACCGCTGCGATGAGAATGCGACCACCGTGACTGCCTGTGAGCTTTCGGAACTTCATCTTGATCCTCCTTGATCTGCGGGTGCGGAGCGCCTATTGACGGGCGTCCCAATAAGGGAGACCCCCGTTCGGGGGATCTATGACGCCGATTTCAGAACTTTTTCCTACCGGTGAGCGCCATCGGATCGGTGGGTAGGCTCACGGGATGGAAGCGAGCCGGCGCACCAGGCTGAGCCCCGATGAGCGTCGGGCACAACTACTGGCGCTCGGCGTGGGCGCACTGGCATCCGGGCCCCTCGAGGACCTCACCCTCGAGAGCCTCGCTCTGTCGGCGGGTGTCTCGCGGGGCTTGGTCAGCTACTACTTCGGCACGAAGGACGGCCTGCACCGTGACGTGGTCCGAACCGCGTGCGGGGCGATGCTGCACGCCACCGCACCGGACGAGGAACTCCTGCCGCTCGACCGGCTGCACGACACGCTCACCCGTCTCGTGCGGTTCGTCCGCGATCACCGGCTCACGTTCTACTCGCTCGTCCGAGGCGCCGCGAGCGGCGACCCGGAGGTGCGCGAGCTCATCGAGGAGACCCGGACCGTGCAGACCGGGTGGCTGGTGAGCGCCTTCCTCGAGCTGGGGACCCGGGACTCCGAAACGCTGCGGATCGCGCTGCGCGCCTGGGTCGCCTTCGCGGAGCAGACGCTCGTCGACGGCGCCCTGCACTCGGAGCTGTCGTCGGAGGAGATCGTGCTGTTCCTCGACAGGTCGGCGAAGGCGCTGGTCGGCGCGGTATAGCGGCTAGTGCTGCTTGTCGGGATTGCCGGGGCGCACCACGGCGGTGTCGGCGACGTCGATGCGGGTGACGCCGTCGTGCTCGCTCGTGACGATGCGGGGTGCCGCGTCCTCCGGGGACGACTTGGGCGCGCGCGTCAGTTCGTCGTAGCGCTTCTCGTCATCGGTCATGTCCTCGGTCATGGGACAACGGTAGGCGCACATGGTGGTGCCGCACAGGGGTTGACGCAAGCCCTGTCCGTCAGCGCCGCGCCGACATAGCGTGACGACATGAGCGACAACCAGAACAACGACGACCTGACCAACCCGCCGGACACCGCCTCGGGCGGCGCACCGGAGGAGCCGGACAAGCCCAGCAAGGCCGACGAGCCGGACCGCACCGAGCAGGACGGCACTCCCGTCGAGAACCCCTCCGGCTAGTCGATGACCGATCTCGCCGAGCGTCGGCGGAGCCTCGAGCGCACGGCGGTCATCCTTCTCGTCGGCTACGCCCTCGTGTTCGCCGTCGTGTGCTCGGGCATCATCGTCGCCGGCTGGTTCGCGGGCGTGCTCGAGGACCATGCCGAGCGGTTCTTCTGGGCGGGCGGTGTGCTCGCGTTCCTCAACGTCGCCGTGCTCGCCAACGCGGTCGTACCGGGCGGCGAGAACGACGGCAGGGCGGTCGCAAGGATGCGCGTGCTCATCACCCTCGGACTGGTGCTGTTCGTCGCCGCCCCCGCCATCGTCATCGGGTCCCTCATCGCCGACTTCTACGGCTGACGCCTACTTCTTCGCAGGAGCGCGGTTCTCCGCGGAGACCATCCAGGCGAACTGCTCGAGGGATGCGATGATCGCGTGCAGGATGTCGGCCGTGGTCGGGTCCTCCTCGTCGACGCGGTCGTGCACCTCGCGCATGGTCGAGACGACGCTCTCGAGGCGCACGGTCACAAGGTCGATGGTGTCGGACGTGTCCACCTCTCCCGCCGGGTACTCGGGCAGGCTGGTCGTCGCGGAGACCGTACGGCTGCGGCCGTCCGGGATGCCGTGCAGTGCGCGCATCCTCTCGGCGACCTCATCGCCGAAGCCGCGGGCGGCCTCGATGATCTCGTCGAGGATGCGATGGGTGTCGCGGAAGTTCGTGCCCACGACGTTCCAGTGCGCCTGCTTGCCCTGTCCCGCGAGCTCCACGAGGTCGACGAGCACCTTCTGAAGGTCGTCGGTGAGCTGCTTGGACGCGGTGAATCCGTGCTCGGCGTTCTGGCGGCGGGTGTTCTGCGCGCCGGTCTTGCCCGCGCGGCGGGTGTCTGTAGTGGTCATGCTTCGACGCTAGGCCGGTCGTTCGGGCACGCACAGGGCTCGACGCTGCGGCGCCGCCGTGCTAGGTCGGGATCGTCGCGTTGCGCAGGAGATCCTCGCGCAGGTACCGCGCGTAGCCTCCGGGTGTGCGGCCGAACCGGCGGCCCGACGTGATCACCTCGGCGTCGTCGCTCGCCACGATCGCGAAGTTGCTCAGCCTCGCGACGAGGTCGACATCCTCGTGCTCGGCCAGGTGCCGGTATCCACCCACCGCCTCGAACACGGATGCTCGCACCCCGAGGTTCGCGCCGTGCACATGCCCGTTCGGCTGCCCCGGAGTGTGCCCCCGCTGCCACGCCTCGACCTGTTCGGGGTCGAGCTCCTCGAAGTCGGGCCGCACCGTGCCCACGACCACGTCGTGGCCGCTCGCGGCCCACTCGAGCTGGGACAGGAGCCAGTTCGGCGGGACGACGGAGTCGGCATCCGTGTTCGCGATCCAGTCCGCGCCGCGGGCGAGCACGTCGAGGGTTCCGCCGGCGCGGGCTGCGCCGACATTGGACGACTCGATCTCGAGCACGCGCACGTGGCGGAACGACCTGGTGATCTCCACCGTCGAGTCGAGGCATCCGTCGGCGACCACGAGCACGTCGACCGGCACGTCGACCGCCGCAGCCGCGTCGAGCACCGACGTGAGGCAGCGGGCGATGAGTTGCTCCTCGTCGCGCGCGGGGATGACGACCCCGATGCGGCGGATCACGCGAGCCCCCCGCGCTGCGCGACAGAGCGGCCGTCGCGCGAGAGCACCTCGAGCAGGAAGTCGTCCTCGCGATGGTCCGCGAGCACCGCGAAACCGCGCCGCCCGAGGGCCTCGTGCACTTCGTCGCCGGTGAGCGGGTAGTCGGCGACCGGGTGCCGCCAGTGGCAGGCGACGACGGTCCCGCCGGGAGCCAGCGCCCCTTCGAGCCCGTCCAGCACGCGCTCGAGACCGTCACGGCCGAAGTAGTAGCCCACCTCGGAGAGCACGATCAGGTCGAACGGGCCCTCCGGGAACGCATCGAGCACGTCGGCCCGCTCCACGCGCGCGCGGCCGTTCACCTGGGCGCGCGCGCGATCCACCGCCGACTGGGAGATGTCGACGGCGAGGAGGTAGTCGACGCGATCGGCCAGCCCCTCGGTGAGCATGCCCACCGAGCATCCGATCTCGAGTCCCGTTGCGTAGCGCTCCTCCGGCAGGCTCGCCAGGGTGATCGCGCGCTTGCGCGACTCGTACCACCGTGTGCCCAGTCGCCACGGGTCGTCGTTGCGGGCGTACAGGGCGTCGAAGTAGTCGCGGCCGAGGCCGCCGACCTCGATGAACAGCTCCTCGTCGCGGCGGAAGTTCTCCACGAAGTCCGCCCGAAGCACGGGGTCGTCTCCCTCCGTCTGCGAGGCGTACTCGGCGAGCGCCCGGGCCTTGAGGTCTGCATCGACACGGATGCCCGTGAAGCGGTCCCACGGAACATCGTCCGAGCCGGGCTCGGCCCAGTGCCACAGCCACACCGGGTACTGGAGGTGCCGCCGCTCGCCCACGAGGGACTCGACGATCTCACCCACCACGCGGTGGTCGCGGTGTCCGTCTCCTGTCCACGGCGCGAGGATCAGGGCAGTCCTCGCCGACGCCTCGATGATGGGCGCGAGCGCGTCGAGGATCAGCTCGCGCTGCTCCCTGGTCTCGCCGTCCCGGAAGCCGAGCGAGGTCGCGGACGCTCCGAGCACACCCATCGCGGCCTGGAGTTCGTCGGCACGGCGGTCGGCTTCGCCGCGGGCATCCCCGTCGGTCACGACGACCACGCGCACCGGGATGCCGCGCGTCACGCTCTCGGCGATGAGCCCGCCCGCGCCGAGGGTCTCGTCGTCCGGATGCGCGGCGATCACGAGTATCTCGGTGACGCCATCGAGGTCGAGCGCAGGACGGCCGCGCAGGCGCGGTTCGGCCGCCCACACCCCGGCGGGGGTGCCGGGCTGGCGGGAGTCGAAGCTCACCACGGCCGGGTCCTGGCCGCGATCGTCTCACCGAGCGACGCGAGGTCGCGCTCCGCGTGGTGCTGGCGCACGTAGAGCTGGAGGTCGGCAACGCGCTTCGCGTGCGCCGCGTCGAGCGCGAGCGGAGCGGGGCCGAGGGCGTGGCCGGCGCGCTCGAGGACGTCCTCGCAGGCGCGGGCGACGGTCGCCCGCACCCGCTTCGCGAGCAGCTTGGGCTGCGGGTCGTCCGTGTCGATCAACTCGGCGGCCTCGGCGAGCGCGCGCCGGGCATCCTCGAGCTCTCGGTCGATCGCGCCGAGATGCATGAGTAGGAAGGGATTGGGCTTCGCGACGGCCGCGGCGTGGACGGCGCGCGCGACGCCGACGGCTCCGCCGAACCAGCACGCCGCGACGGCGATGCCGCCCCACGCGAAGCCGGGCCGCTGGAGGTACCAGCCCGGCTCCCCGATCGGTAGCGCGGCGACCCCGTCGAACCGAACGGGGCCGCTGGGGATCTCGGAGAGGCCGCGGGCGCGCCAGGCGCCGAACTCCGGATGAACCCCCTCCTGCTTCAGGTCGACGAGGTACAGTCCGCCGGCCGCGGTGACGAGCGCGAAGTCGAGGCGGTCGGCGAGCGAGCACCACAGCTTGGTGCCGCGCAGGAGCCCGTCCTCGTCGATGGTCAGCGGGTCGTCGCCGCCCTCGGCGGCGAACACGCCACCGGCGCCGGCGGGAACATCCACCCCGGCCTGGCGCAGGATCGACATCGCGTCCCAGTGCGGTTCGACCGCGCGGGCGAACCCGAGGTCGAGCGCGCCCAGGGTGGCGAGCGCCTCCCACAGGTCCCTCGTCGAGTCGGCGCGGGTGGGCGACCAGTCGGCAGCAAGTCGCAGCCCGTCGTCGATGTCCGTGGGCGGGCTGACGAGGACGTCGGACGTGAGCCTTCCCGCGGGTGGACGACCCGGGGCGAGCGAGACGTGCATCTCAGCGCGCCTTCTGGGACCGCTCGAAGGCACGGGTCGCCGTCGTGTCTTTGCTCATGTCTCGACGGTAACCGCGGGCGTCTGGCGAGTCCGGGGCTTGACTCCCGGGGGTGAGCCGGTTAGGCGGAGAGCATTTGCCGCGCGATCGCCTCGACCGCGGCGACCACGGTCTTCCTGCGCTCCGCGTCCCGAGCCGAGGTGCGGGCCTTAGCACCCGTGTAGACGCGATCCATCAACCCGAACACCTGCCAGCTGTCGCACAGCGTGAGAACCGTGAACAGCAGGTCTCGAGCATCATCGTGCGACAGCTCGGGCAACGACTCCCGGAGACGGGCGATCTTCGCCTCGGAACGCTGGCTGCGGAACACCTCGGCCACCGGTTCCGCGCGCTCCAGCCCCTCCCAGAAGATCAGCCGGGCGAGTTGCGGGCTCCGCACCTGGTAGTCGAAGCACTGCCCGGCGTAGTCGGTGATCGTCTCGATGCCGGAGCCGCTCATGCTCACGGCATCCATCACTGCGGCGAGTTCGCGCTCCAGTACGATGCCGAACAGGTCGTCCTTCTTGCCGAAGTACTGGTAGATCCGCTCCTTGTTGACTCCAGCGCTCGCGGCGATGCGGTCGATTCGGGCGCCGGCCAGTCCGAAAGCGCTGAACTCGGCCGTGGCGGCGTCGAGCAGCAGCGCCTTCGTCTTCTCCGTGTCCCACGCCATGGAGTCATTCTACGCATTTCCAACTGAATAGTTGCTAATTGCCGAAACCGGTCTTATAGTCATTCCCAACCACTTAGTTGCAATTGAGAAACGGACACCCATGACCTCCCCCGCCACCTCCGACATCACCCTCCCCAGGCCCGTCACCCCGCCCTCGGTGCACGTCCGCGCCGCCGCCACCTGGATCACGATCTTCCCGCTCGTCGCCATCGGCATGACGCTCATGTCCGGCTTCGCCGCTACGTGGCACCCGGTGCTGCGGGCCTTCATCCTCACCCTCATCGTCGTGCCGCTGGCCGTCTACGTGATCGTGCCCCGAGTGCTCGCCCTGTACGCGCGCATCCGCAGCCGGCGCCGCTGAGCGCGGCGAACAGGTGATGGTCGCGGCGGTACCGTTGTAGCGGGGTCCGACCGCCCGGCAGGAAGAGTGGCATGAGCCTCATCAGATTCAACGACGTCGCCGTGCGCTTCGAGAACGGTTCCGCCTCAGGCACCCAGATCCTCCGCGAGGCCTTCTTCCGGCTCGAGACCGGCGACCGGGTCGGGCTCGTCGGCCGCAACGGGTCCGGCAAGTCCACCCTCCTCAAGCTCATCCTCGAACAGGTCTCCCCCGACTCCGGCACCGTGAGCGTCGAGCCCGACCTGAGGATCGGCTACTTCTCGCAGTTCTCCGAGCTAGACGGCACGGAGACCATCACGGAGGTGCTCGAGGGCCTCTTCACCGAGATCCGTGGGATCGAGGCCGAGCTCGCCTCCATCGATGCGGCGATCGGCGCCGACACCACGGGCGACCTCGACGCGCTCATCCAGCGCCAGTCCGAACTGTTCGAACACATGGACCGCCTCGACGGCTGGGACTACCAGCGCCGCATCGACACCGCGTTGACCACCCTCGGCTTCACGGATGCCCACCGCACGTGCCCGATCGACGACCTCTCCGGTGGTTGGCGCAACCGCGCAGCGCTCGCGAAGATCGTGCTCGAGGATCCGCAGGTGCTGCTGCTGGACGAGCCCACCAACTACCTCGACGTCGCCGGTGTTGAGTGGCTCGAAGCGTGGTTCCGCGCTTTCAAGGGCGCCGCCATCATCGTGTCGCACGACCGGCGGTTCCTCGACACCGTGGTCACCCGCATCATCGAGGTCGAGAACTTCCACCTGCACGAGTACCCCGGCAACTTCGGCGAGTACGTGGTGCAGAAGCAGTTCAGGCTCAAGACGCTCGAGGCGCAGTTCCAGCACGAGTCGGAACTGCTCGCGTTCGAGTCCGAGGGCATCGCCGACCGGCGGGAGGCCGCCAAGGCCGCGAGCCGCAGCCTCGACAAGCAGCTCTCGGGCATCAAGAAGTCGCGGGCTCCGCGCCCGGTCGACCAGATCATCACCGAGATCTACGGCGGCCTGCACGTCAAGGACGTGCTCGCCCGGGTCGAGGCGCTCGACAAGTCGTACGGCGACAAGGTGCTCTTCCGCGGCCTGCAGTTCGAGCTGCGCCGCGGCAACCGGGTGGCAGTGCTCGGCGCGAACGGCAGCGGCAAGAGCACCCTGCTCCGGGTGCTGATGGGCGAGGAGAAGGCCGACTCGGGCGAGGTGAACTGGGCCTCGGGGGCATCCGTGGTCTCGTACAACCGGATGCTCGACGAGCTCGACACCGACGACACCGTCACCCACGCCGTCAATGCGATGCCCGGCAGCCTCGCGTTCACGGCGACCCGCAAGTCGGTCGGCAGGTTCCTCTCCATGTTCCAGTTCTCCGAGGCCGACCTCAAGCAGCGCATCGGCAACCTCTCGGGAGGTCAGCGTGCGCGGGTCGCCATGGCCCAGTGCCTGCTGTCCGGGGCATCCGTGCTGGTGCTCGACGAGCCGACCAACCACCTCGACCTCTCGAGCACCCAGGTGATGGAGCGCGCGCTCGTGCACTTCCCCGGGGCCGTGATCGTGGTGAGCCACGACCGGTTCTTCACCGACAAGATCGCGAACCGCTACCTCGTCTTCGGCGGCCCGGACGGCGAGATCGACGTGCGCGCGGCCTAGCGGCCCTGCCCTCGCCGCCTGCCGCTTCTCCGTCGAGTTCGCCGAAATCGACCTTAATTCCCTCCAACACGGTCGAAATCGGCGAACTCGGCGAACTCGGCGGCGCGCGGGGTGCGGCGCGGGGCGCGCGCGGCCTAGCGGCCCTGGCGGGGCCGGCCCGGCTTGCGCTCGCCCTTGACGGCGGGAGCGCGGCCCTTGCCCTTGGAGGCCTTCGCCTTTCCGCCCGGCTTCGCCGCCGACGCCGCTGCCGCCTTTGCGGACGTGGCCAGCTGCCGCTCGGCATCGACGAGGAAGGCCTCGCCCTCGGCCGTCAGCTGCGTCGAGGTCGCCGAGGTGTCGAACAGCGGGTAGCCGAGCTGCGCCTCGATCGAACGGATGCCCGCGATGAGGGTCGAACGGGGGATGCCCAGCGCCTTCGCCGCGTGGGCGAAGTGCAGGTGCCGCGCCGCGGTGACGAACTGCTTGAGCAGGGTGTGGTCCATTGGCCTCAGGGTAGCGTGCGGCTATCACAGCCGAGGTCCGAGCGCGAGGCCCCCTCCCCTCGGTCCGCGCGAACGTAACGTCGGAACATGACCTCTGCCGCGACCCGACCGGTTCACCACGACGTGCTCGTGATCGGCGGTGGGAATGCCGGTCTGTCGATCGCCGGGCGCCTCCACCGCTACGGCGTCGAGGATGTCGCGGTCATCGAGCCGCGGTCCGCACATCGGTACCAGCCCCTGTTCTCCCACGTGGCGGGCGGTCGCGCGCGGGCACGGGAGGCCGTGCGGTACCAAGGAGATGTCACGCCGCGCGGGGTCGCCTGGATCCAGGATGCCGTGGCCACTGTCGAGCCCGAAGAGTCCGTGGTCGTGCTGCGCTCAGGGGCGCGGGTCGGCTACAGCCACCTCATCGTCGCGTCGGGCATCCAGAAGGACTTTGACCGGATCCCGGGGCTGGCCGCCGCGATGGAGACCCCGGCGGTGTCGTCCCACTACGAGCTCGAGACCATCAGGAAGACGTCGCACCTGCTCAAGGGGCTGCGGGCGGGCACCGTCGTGTTCACACAACCCGCGGGTCCCGCGGCGTGCGCTGGGGCATCCCAGAAGCCGATGTACCTCGCGTGCGACTACTGGCGGGCGCAGGGCGTACTGCAGGACATCCGCGTCGTGATGGTCGTCCCGGATCCCACCGTGTTCGGCATCCCGATGATCGACGAGGAGCTCGACCGCAAGATCGACGAGTACGGCATCGAGCTGCGCACGAGCAGCCAGCTGGTCGAGGTCGACGGCGAGCGGCAGGAGGTCGTGATCCGACGCGACGGCCGGCTTGAGGGCAGCGGCACCGACGAGCGGCTGCACTACGACGTGCTGAACGTGGTCCCGCCGCAATCCGCCCCGGACTGGCTCAAGGCGACAACCCTGTCCGCGCCCGAGGACGAGGGCGGGTTCGTCGAGGTCGACCCCTACACACTGCGCCACCGCCGGTATAAGAACGTATGGTCGCTGGGCGACTCGGCGGGCACGCTCAACTCGAAGTCGGGCGGTGCCATCCGCGAGCAGGCCAAGGTGCTCGCGGGCAACCTGCTCGACGTGCGGGCGGGGCGACCGCTCGCGCGCATCTACTCCGGCTACTCCGTCGCGCCGTTCACGGTCTCGCGCGACACGGTCGTGTTCGCGGAGTTCGACGACGAGTACGAGCAGAAGCCGACGATCCCGTTCTGGAAGGGCCTCGCCCGCGAGCGCCGGCTCACCTGGCTGTTCGACCGGCACATCCTGCCGTGGGTGTACTGGAACCTCATCCTTCAGGGCCGCGCCTAGCTACTCCCCGTGACGGCCCGGTTGGCGCTCCCAACCGAAGAGGCGGAGGATTGGACGGTGTCCATCGCCTCCTCACTCCCCGCCGAGCACCTGCGGTCGTCCCGCTCGTCGCTCAAGTGGACGCGGTACCCCGACGACGTGCTGCCGCTGTTCGTCGCGGAGATGGACTACCCGATCTCGGAGCGGGTGCGCGCGGCGATCATCGAGCGGGTAGCGGCGTCCGATCTGGGCTACATCGACTCCGCGGGACCCCTCGCCGGCGCATTCGCGGACTTCGCCTCGCAGCGCTGGGACTGGGCGGTCGACCCGTCGACCATCCGCGTCGCGACGGACGTGAGCGTCGGCATCGTCGAGACGCTGCGCTTCGGTGTGGCACCGGGAACACCTGTGGTCGTCACCTCCCCCGTCTACCCGCCGTTCTTCGAACTCGTCGAGGAGGCGCGCCTTCCCCTGGTCGACGTGCCGATGGTGGAGCTGCTGGAGGGCTGGCACCTCGACCTCGAGCACATCGAGGAGGCCTTCGCCGCGGGCGCCCGGGCGATGCTGCTGTGCAACCCGCACAACCCGCTGGGCCTGCCGCACGACCGTCAGACCCTGCTCGACCTCGCGACGCTCGCCGCGCGCTACGACGTGCTGGTGATCGCCGACGAGGTGCACGCGCCCCTCACGCACCACGGTGCCGTGTTCACGCCGTTCGCCGCCGTTGCCGCCGAGGTCGGCGCGAAGGCCGTGACCGTGACCTCCGCGAGCAAGGGCTGGAACCTCGCCGGGGCCAAGTGCGCCGTGATGGTCCCCTCGGACGCCCGTGCACTCGCGCTGCTCGACAGCTTTCCCGAAGAGGTCGCCTGTCGCACGAGCATCCTCGGCCTGCATGCCAACGTCGCCGCGTACGCCGATGTCGACTGGCTGGACTCCAGCATCACTCGCATCATGCAGAACGACGTGCTGCTCGCCGGTCTGCTGCGCCGTCGCCTGCCACTCGTGCACTACCGCCGCCCGACCGCGACCTACCTGGGCTGGCTGGACTTCCGCGATCTGGGGTTCGGGATGGATCCGGCCGAGCGGGTGCTGCAGGAGGCCAGGGTAGCGCTGAACTCCGGGCCGAGCTTCGGCGCGGCCGGTCGCGGGCACGCGCGCATCAACCTGGCGTGCGACCCGCGGGTGCTCGAAGAGGCCGTCGTGCGCATGGCGGCCGCGTTCGGCTGAGTGCCGGAGCAGTCAGTCTTCGAGGCCGTCGCGGCTACCGCGGTTGCGCGCCACGCGAACCACGATCGCGCCGATCACGAGGACAATGCCCCCGACGATCAGCGGAAGGGTCGTGTCGAGTCTGATTCCCGTTGCCGCACCAGCGGACATCATGTTCGCGAAGATCACCGTACTTGCTCCCAGGGCGTGATGAGTCAGGCAGGAACAAAGACGGCTACGGACGGTCCAGCAGAGTTCTTGATGAGACTCTAGGGGATTCGGAGCCGCTCCGTAGACAGATTGGTCGCGGTGTGGCGAACCGAACATTCATCACGAAAAGTGCAGCTGGCGGGGGCTTTCGGGAGCCGCCCGCCAGCCGGCTGTGGGCTACTTCTTCGTAGCGCGCTTGGTCGGCGCCTTGGCTGGAGCAGCCGGCGCCTTGGCGGGGGTCGCTGGCGCGGGCGCGTCGCCGGTGGGGCCGTAGAACGACTGCACGTCGGCCATCTCCATCTCGGCGGTGGCCTGGATCAGCTCGAGCAGCTCGGCGGTGAGACCCGGGGAGAACTCCTCGAAGCGCTCCGGCGAGATCACGGACGGCACGCCCTCGGGCGCCTGCTCGCTCGCGTCCAGCGTCGTGCCGTCGTTCGACGGCGACTTGCCCTGGAAGATCTTGCCGGCCTCGGACTGGGCCGTCAGGTCGAACGTGAACTGCTTGGACTGCAGCCCCAGGTCGACGAGGCGCTTGACCTCGGGGAACGACTCCGCATTGGTGTTGGGGATGGGCAGGATCTTGCCCCAATCCACTCCCAGCGTCTCGAGCGCCTTGGCGAACGCGTTCTCGTGGGCCTGGTCGCGCACGATCAGGTAGGCCAGCGTCGAGCGCGCCGTCTTGTTGTCGGTCATCTCGTACAGCCGGCACTTCTGCAGTCGGCCGGTGGACTCGAGCATGAGGTTGTAGAGCAGGTCGAGCGTGAGGTTGCCGGAGTTGTACACCCAGCTGCCGCTCCACGGGTTGCCGGCAGCGTCCACCGGAAGTGCGCCCTGCGACGCGACGAGGAAGTGGTGGATGTTGCCCTCCGACAGGGCGAGCTCGAGCGGGATGGCTCCACCGGCGCCGGGCTTGTCCAGCGGGTCGGTCTTCTTGCCGTTGTAGCGGGGCGAGCCGTCGAGCAGGCGCGAGATCGTCGTGCCGATGAGCTCGACGTGGCTGATCTCCTCGGTGCCGACGCCCTGGATCAGGTCGCGGTACGGCTTGCCCGACGGGCCACGGAAGTTGATGCTCTGGAACAGGTACTGCATCATCGTGCGCATCTCGCCGAACTGCCCGCCGAGGCCCTCCTGCAGCGCGTTGGCGGCGGCCGGATCCGGCTCGTCCTGCTCGATGTCGTTGATCAGTCGTTGCACGTGGAAGTACATGGCGGTCTGCCTCTCGTGTTGGTCACGAGAACGTGTTTCCCCGCCTTCCTGAAGCTACGCGCGAGCATCCACCACAATCAGTGGTTGACATCGCGGATGCCCGGACTGATGATCGCGCGCGAATTGCCGTTACTCTTGCCGTAGTCGCCTCCCCAGCCCCCGGACGCGTGGATTCGGAGACAACTGTTGCAGCACGCGAAACTCACCGCGCGGGAACTGGCGCGGCTCGAGGCGTGCTCGAGCGAGCCGATCCGCACGCCGGGAGCCATCCAGCCCCACGGCGCCTTCGTCGCCATCGACCGCGAGAGCCGCAAGTTCGTGGTCGTCAGTGAGAACATCGACGCATTCCTGGGAGCCGGCCCCGCCGATGTCCTCGGTCGCACTGTCGACGAGTTCATCGGCCCGGAGCAGTTCCCCGCGCTGCGCGCCGCGGCGCTGGGGTCCAACCCCGTCGACCTCGTGGTAGGCGACCAGCGCTTCGACGCGATCGTGCACCGCGAGGGCGGCGTGAGCTTCGTCGAGCTGGAGCGGCAGCTCGAGTTCGACGACCGCGTGAGCGCCTCCGCTGCCTACGCCGCTTCCCACCGCCTCTCGCTGCAACGGGCCCGGGCGGACATCCTCACGGAGACGGCCGTCGAGTTCAGCGATCTTCTCGGATTCGACCGGACCATGGTCTACCACTTCCACGAGGACGGGCACGGCGAGGTCGTCGCCGAGGTCTGTGCCGACGGCATGGAACCGTACCTCGGGCTGCACTTCCCCGCCTCCGACATCCCGGCCCAAGCTCGCTCCCTCTACCTCACGAAGCTCTCGCGCGCGATCGTCACCACCGAGACGCCCAATATCCCGCTCGTCGGGCTCACCGAGGTCGGGGGCAGGGTCATCGACCTCAGCAACGCCGAGCTGCGCTCCGTCTCGCCCTTCCACCTCCAGTTCATGCGCAACATGGGCCAGGCCTCCACGGTCTCGTTCTCGCTCGTGTACGAGGGCGAGCTGATCGGCATGATCACGTGCGCCCACAACACCGAGAAGCGCATCCCGTACCTGATGAGGCGCAGCCTCGAGGTGCTGGCCAACCAAGTGGCGCTGCAGCTGGGCGCGGTCGAGCACATCGCTGCGCTGAACACCGCCCTGCGCGCGCGCGAGCTGCGCACCGAACTGCTCGGCAAGATCGTGGCCTCCGACGACATCTCCGGGGCACTGCTCACCGGCGAGTTCACGCTCTTGGACGTCATCACCGCCGACGCCGCCGTGGTGAGCCTCGATGGCGTGGTCAGCAGCACCGAGGGCGCACCGGACTCGGTCGAGTTCCGCGCCCTGATGCGCGACCTCAGCCGCAGCGACTCGGAGCTGCACTCCGATGCCCTGACCCTGACCCACCCTGACATCGCCGCCCGACTCGAGGGATTCGCCGGCCTGCTCTTCGTGCCGTTCGGGCGCGACGGCGACTACCTCGCCTTCCTGAGGCACGAAGTGGCCCAGACGATCGACTGGCTCGGCGACCTCACCGAGCAGAACCGCGCCGAGATGCTGTCGCCGCGCCTGTCTTTCTCGGCATGGCACGAGAGCGTCACGGGCCGCTCGCTCCCCTGGGCGGAGTTGCCCGATTCCGCGTCCACGCTCGCGCGCGACATCGAGAGCGCGCTGCTCCGGCGGCGCGAGTCGCGGCTCGCCACCCTCGCGATGCGCGACCCGCTCACGGGTCTCGCGAACCGACGCTTCCTGATGGAGCACCTCGAGACCACCGCGGCCTACGCCGCCTCGATCTCCATGCTCTTCATCGACCTCGACGAGTTCAAGGCCATCAACGACACCCTCGGGCACGAGGCCGGCGACGCCGTGATCATCGCCGTCGGCGAGCGCCTCTCCGCGTCGACGCGGGCGCAGGACGTCGTTGCGCGCCTCGGCGGCGACGAGTTCGTCGTGATCTGCTTCGACCTCCCCCACGACGACGCCCACGCGACAGCCGGCCGCATCGCCCACTCGCTTCGCGCCCCCATCCCCCTCCCCCAGCAGGAGGGGCTCATCACCGCGTCGATCGGCGTCGTGACGTTCCCCGCAGGCACGAGCCCGTCGGAGATGCTCGAGCGCGCCGACGCCGCGATGTACCGTGCGAAGCAGAGCGGCAAGAACCAGATCTCGTCCTGACGTTGGGGCCCATCCGTCAACCGCTGCCCCGCAGGAAGGGATGCCAGCCCGCTCAGCCCCTGTCAGCGCCGCCCGGGGACGACACCATCTACGACGAGGTCGTCTAGCTCTCGGCGCGGTTCGCGCGCCGGACTTGGCGGGGCGCCCGGCCGCCGAGGAACGAGTGGCTCGAGGTCACGTCGAACCCCTGTCGCAGCGCCTCGCGGCCGATCAGCATGCGGAAGCCCATCTGGTCGCGGTTGCTGAGGGTCACCTCGATGGTGACCTCGCGGCCCACCAGCACCACGAGCATCCTCACCACCGGTCGTTCCTCGACGTGGCCGGACGAACTGCGCACCCGGCGGCGGTCGTGCACGGGACACTCGACGGTGACCTCGTCGGAGATGGACCTCTGCCACGGCCGCACCCGGAAGCGGACCCAGTCGGCGCCGTCGCGATCGAACAGCTCGAGGTTGTGCGCGTGGATGGAGGACGTCTCGGCTCCGGTGTCGAGCTTGGCCTTGATCCAGGGCACGCCGATATCGGTCAGCTGCACCCACTCGCGCCACCCCGCCAGGGTGCTTGAATGGGAGCGCTCGTTCACCGCTCCATCTTGTCAGGGCCACCACCATGAAACTCGCCATACTGTCGCGCGCCCCGCGCTCGTACTCCACCCAGCGGCTTCGGGCCGCTGCCGTGCAACGCGGTCACGACGTGAAGGTGCTCAACACCCTGCGCTTCGGGATCGACCTCTCGCAGGAGGAACCGGGGCTGCAGTACCGCGGTAGGACGCTGAGCGAGTACGACGCGATCATCCCGCGCATCGGCAGCTCGATCACCTACTTCGGCACGGCCGTGGTGCGGCAGTTCGAGCAGATGGACGTCTACACGCCCAACACCGCCAACGGGATCGCGAACGCTCGCGACAAGCTGCGGGCGTCGCAGATCCTCTCCCGGCACAACATCGCGATGCCCGCCACAGCCTTCGTGCGCAACCGCGCCGACGTGCGCGCGGCGATCGAGAGAGTGGGCGGCGCGCCCGTCGTCATAAAGCTCCTCGAGGGCACGCAGGGCATCGGGGTCATCCTCGCGCCCGAGGTCAAGGTCGCCGAGGCGATCATCGAGACGCTGCACTCGACCAACCAGAACGTGCTGATCCAGCACTTCGTGCGCGAGAGCCGCGGCCGCGACATCCGCGCCCTCGTGGTGGGCGACCGGGTGGTGGCGGCCATGCGCCGCACCGCGAACGGAGACGAGTTCCGCTCCAACGTGCACCGGGGAGGCTCCGTCGAGCCGGTCGAGATCACGCCCGAGTACGAGCAGGCGGCCGTGCGGTCGGCGCAGATCATGGGCCTCAAGGTCGCGGGAGTCGACATGCTCGAGGGCGCGGACGGGCCGCTCGTCATGGAGGTGAACTCCTCCCCCGGGCTGGAGGGCATCGAGACCGCGACCCGCCTGGACATCGCGGGTGCGATCATCGACCACATCGCCGACCGCGTCGCGTTCCCCGACATCGATGTGCGCCAGCGACTCAGCGTCTCGAGCGGCTACGGCGTTGCGGAGATCGTCGTGTTCGCCAACGCGGAGCTCGTGGGTACCCCGCTCGGAGACTCGGGACTGCCCGAGCGCGACATCACGGTGCTCACGCTGCACCGCGGGACCACCGTCATCCCCAACCCCCGCAAGGACACCGTGCTCGAGGCCGGCGACCGACTCCTGTGCTTCGGCAAGCTCGAGGAGATGCGCTCGATGGTGGAGCGCCGCCCGCGCCGACGCAAGGTGCGCAAGCTCCCCAAGGAGCCCTTGCCCGTCGAGGGTGAGTAGCCTCAGCCCTTCGTCGGGATCAGTCCGGCGTTCTTCAGCAGGTGGCGCAGGTCGATCACGGTTTGCTCGTCGACGTCCTTGTGCTTCGGCTTGGTGAGCACGATGCGGTCGTCCCCGAGCTTCACGACGAACTTGCCGTCGTGCTCCTCGGTCACGTCAGCGACCTCGTCGAGCAGGCTGATCACGTCGTTCCACTCCAGGTTGTGGGTGGTGGGATGGTCCTCGATGCGCTTCAGGGTCGTGGTGTGGTTGCTCATCCGTTCAGGTTATTGCGCGCCTCCGCAAGAGGGGTAGGTCATTCGACCCGATGTGTCACGCTCTACTGTGAAGTTCAGAGCCAAGACCAAGCCCGCTGACGCTCCCGTCGTCTCCCCGCCGCAGTCGGCACAGCCCTCACTGCCCGAGCTGCTGACCGATCGGATCGGCAAGCTCGCCCTCCGCAGCGCCCAGATCATCGTGATCGTCGCCCTCGCAGCCGCGATCGTCTTCGCCCTCGTGCAGCTCAAGCTCGTCGTGATCCCGGTGCTGATCGCGATCATCATCGCGTCGGCCGCCGCTCCGATCCTCGGCTGGCTGCGTAAGCGCGGACTTCCGGCGGCTGCCGCCGCATGGATCGCGCTGGTGGCCGGCATCGTCGTGATCGGCGGTCTCGTCACGCTCATCGTGTTCGCGGTCCGCGGCCAGTGGGACGACCTCGCCGAGTCCGCGATCGACGGTATCGACCAGCTGCAGGACTTCCTCGCCAACGGCCCGCTGCCCATCGACGAGACGCAGATCGACGCCGTTCGTGACGGTATCGGCGAGTTCCTCACGAGCAGCCAGTTCGGTTCCGGCGCCCTCGCGGGTGTCACCGTGGCCGGCGAACTGATCACGGGCGCGGCCCTCGCGATCGTCATCCTGTTCTTCTTCATGAAGGACGGCGACAAGATCTGGGCGTTCTTCCTCAAGCCCTTCAACGCACGCCGCCAGGCCCGCGGTGCGCGCATCGGCGCCACTGCCGTGCGCGTCCTCGGCGGATACGTCCGCGGCACGGCGATCGTCGCGCTCGTGGACTCCGCCGCCATCGGCATCGGGCTCGCCGTACTGGGCGTGCCGCTCGCGCTGCCCCTCGCCGTCATCGTCTTCGTCGGCGCGTTCATCCCGCTCATCGGGGCCACCGCTGCGGGCATCCTCGCCGCTCTGGTCGGCCTGGTCGCGAACGGCTGGGTCGTCGCGCTGATCGTCGTCATCATCGTCATCGCCGTCAACCAGCTCGAAGGCAACTTCCTGCAGCCGGTCGTGATGGCGCAGTCGCTCAAGCTGCACCCGCTCGTCATCCTCGTGGCGCTGACCGCGGGCACGATCCTCGGCGGCATCACCGGCGCTGTACTGTCCGTGCCGATCGCCGCGGTTGGCTGGTCGATCATCAAGGTGTGGAGCGAGCCCGCTGATGGTCTGGTGAGGCCTGCCCGATAGGACTGCAGTGTGGGAGGATGCCGCCGTGACCGATCACCGCCGCATGCTGCTCGACACCGCCGCCCTGTACTTCCGCGCGTTCCACGGGGTGCCCGACACCGTCCGCTCGCCGGACGGCCAGCCGGTGAACGCCGTTCGCGGGCTCCTCGACATCATCGCGAAGCTCGTGACCGACTTCGAGCCCACCGAGCTGGTCGCGTGCTGGGACGACGACTGGCGTCCCCAGTGGCGTGTCGAGCTCATCCCTTCCTACAAGGCCCACCGCGTCGCCCAGGAGACCCCGGCCGGTTCGGTCGAGGAGGTACCCGACCTGCTCTCTCCGCAGGTGCCCGTCATCCGCGAGGTTCTGGGTGCGCTCGGGATTCCGATTGTCGGTGCGGCCGATCACGAGGCCGACGACGTCATCGGCACCCTGGCGAGCCACGCAAGGATGCCCGTGGACGTCGTCACCGGCGACCGAGACCTGTTCCAGCTCGTCGACGACGCCCGCGACGTGCGCGTCATCTACACCGGACGGGGCATGTCGAAGCTCGAGACCCTCACCGACTCCGCCCTCAAGGACAAGTACGGCATCGCACCGACCCAGTACGCCGACTTCGCGGTCATGCGCGGCGATGCCTCCGACGGCCTGCCGGGCGTCGCGGGAGTCGGCGAGAAGACCGCAGTCTCCCTGCTGACGACGTACGGCACCCTCGACGGCATCATCGCGGCTGCCGCGGACGGGGCATCCCCGATGGGCCCGCCGGTGCGCGCGAAGATCCTCGCCGCCGCCGACTACCTGCTGGTGGCGCCGATGGTCGTCGAGGTGGTGCGCAACCTACAGCTGCCCGAGTTCGACGCGAGGATCCGGCCGAGCACGCCCGAGCAGTCGGCGGCGCTCGAAGCCCTGTCAGAGAAGTGGGGCCTCGGCTCCTCGCTGCAGCGCGCGCGATCCGCGCTGTTCGACTAGTCCCGCAGTTGCGCCAGATCGGGCATGTCCTCGCGAAGCGCGACGCGGACCAGGTTGGAACGACGCCGTGCCTAGGCCGGGTCGCCCACGAAGCGGTACCCGAGCCCGGCGTCCGTCAGCAGGTACCGCGGCTTCGACGGCTCGGGCTCGAGCTTCTTGCGCAGCTGCGAGATGTACAACCGCAGGTACCCGGTGTCGGTCGTGTACTGCGGTCCCCACACCTCGGTCAGCAGCGTCTCGCGCGTGACCAGCTTCCCCGGGTTCCGCAGCAGCACCTCGAGCAGCAGCCACTCCGTCGGGGTGAGGCGCACACTCGCTCCCGCGCGCGTGATCGACCGGGCCGAGAGGTCGACGACGACATCGCCGAACCTCACGACGGGCTCCTCGGGCGCGGTCGTCGATCGGCGCGACAGGGCACGGATGCGCGCCAGCAGTTCATCGGCCGAGAACGGTTTCGTGACGTAGTCGTCGGCGCCGGCGTCGAGCGCCTCCACCTTGTCCCAGCTCTCGCTGCGTCCGGAGACGACGAGCACCGGCACCTGCGACCAGCCACGGATGGCCTCGATCACCTCGATACCGGTGAGGCCGGGCATCCCCAGGTCGATGACGACGAAGTCGGGGTGGGAGTTGATCGCGGCATCGAGGGCCGCCTTGCCGTCGGCGGCCGTGACGACGTCGTAGCCGCGGGCGGTCAGCGTGATGCGCAGCGCCCGCAGCATCTGGGGGTCGTCGTCCGCGATCAGGATCTTCATGCAGCCGCCAGTTCGATCACCATGGTCAGGCCTCCGCCGGGGGTGTCCTCGGCCTCGAGAGTACCGCCCATCGCCTCGACGAAGCCCCGCGACAGCGCGAGCCCGAGACCGACCCCGGTCGTGTTGTCGGTGTCGCCGAGCCGCTGGAACGCGACGAACGCCTCGTGCTTGCGCTCTTCGGGGATGCCCGGACCCGAGTCGATCACCCGCAGCTGCACCCGGTCGCCGAGCTGACTGGTCGCGATCACGGGCGGCGAGCCTGCGGGCGAGTAGCGGAGGGCGTTCGCGAGCAGATTCACGACCGCGCGCTGCAGCAGCACCTCGTCGGCGAGAACCTGCGGCACCTCGGCGCCGAGCTCGAGCTGCACCTCACCCGGCGCGAGCCCGAGCTCGTCGAGCGCTCCCCCGACGATGTCGTCGAGCGGCACCTCGTCCATGGTGACGCCGAGCACGCCCGCCTGCAGACGACTCGCGTCGAGGAGCTTGGTGACCAGCCCGGCCAGCGAGTCGAGGCTCTCCTCGGCTGCCTCGAGCAGCTCGGCCCTGTCGGCCTCCGAGAGCGCGAGCTCGGTCGAACGGAGCGACGTGACCGCGGTGGTCGCGGCGGCGAGGGGGCGGCGCAGGTCGTGACCGACGGCGGCGAGCAGCGCGGTACGCAGCCGGTCGGCCTCGGCAGCCGGACGCATGATGTCGGCCTCGGTCGCCAGCTCGCGCTGCCGTAGCGCCGCCTCGATCTGGGAGAGGAAGGCGCCGAGGATGCGCCGGTCCGATGCCGGCAGTTCGCGCCCGCGCAGGTACAGGCTCGCGTGGTCGCCGATCGGGAAGCTGGCCTCCGTGTCGTCGTCCGCCGCGAGCGCACCGTCGGTGGCGGTGTAGATCACGGTGCCGCGCGAGCGGAGGATGACGCTCGTCATGCCGAACGACTCCCGCAGCCGCATCACGAGCGCCTCCAGCGCGTCGGCCCCTGAGAACACGCTGCTTGCGATGTTGGCGAGCGTCTCGGACTCGGCCGCCGCCCGGGAGGCAGCGCGCGCGCGACGGGTCGACTGGTCGACGACGATGCTCACCAGCACCGCGACGACGACGAAGATCACGAGCGCGAGGAGGTGCAGCGGGTCGGTGATGGTGATCGTGTAGAGGGGTTCGACGAAGAAGAAGTCGAGAAGGATGCCTGCCGCCACGGCGCTCACGATCGCAGGGCCGATCCCGCCGATGAGGGCGACGACGACCACGAAGAGCTGGAACACGAGCACGTCGCTCGTGATCGAGTCGTCCGAGCGGAACGCGACGAGCAGCCAGGTGAGCAGCGGCAGCCCGGCCAGGGCCACGGCGAACCCGGTGATGCGGCGCCGCAGCGAGAGCGCCCCGGCGAGCGTGGGCAGTTTCCGTGACCCGGCCTCGGAGTGGGACACGATGTGCACGTCGATGTCCCCGGCTTCACGGATGACCGTCGCCGCAGTACCGGGACCCGACACGAGCCGCGCGAGCGTCGAGCGCCGGCTGACGCCGATCACGAGCTGCGTGGCATCCACGGACCGGGCGAACTCGACGAGCGCCTTCGGGATCTGCTCCCCCACCACCCGGTGGAACGAGCCGCCCAGCGACTCGACGAGGGCGCGCTGCGCCTCGAGGATGCCCGGATTGCGCTCGGCCAGGCCGTCCGACGTGGTCACGTGCACGGCGAACAGCTCGCCGCCGCTCGCGCGGGACGCGATCCGAGCGCCACGCCGCACGAGCGTCTCGCCCTCGCGCCCACCGGTGAGAGCGACGACCACGCGCTCGCGGGCGTTCCAAGTGTTCGCGATGCCGTTCTCGGCGCGGTACCTCTTGAGCGCGGAGTCGACCTCGTCGGCGAGCCAGAGCAGGGCGAGCTCGCGCAGCGCGGTGAGGTTGCCGAGCCTGAAGTAGTTGCTGAGTGCGGCGTCCACCCGCGCGGCCGGGTAGACGACCCCGGCGGTGAGACGGTCACGGAGCGCCTGCGGGGCGAGGTCGACCAACTCGATCTGATCGGCGGACCTGAGTACGGCATCCGGGATTGTCTCCCGCTGCACGACCCCCGTGATCTGGCGCACGACGTCGTTGAGCGACTCGATGTGCTGGATGTTGACGGTCGAGATGACGTCGATGCCGGCGTCGAGGATCGTCTCGACGTCCTGCCAGCGCTTGGCGTGCTCGGAACCCGGAGCGTTGGTGTGGGCGAGCTCGTCCACCAGGGCGAGCCCGGGATTGCGGGCGAGGAGGGCCTCGACGTCCATCTCGTCCAGGGCGACCCCGCGGTGGTCGATGGTGCGGCGAGGCAATACCTCGAGCCCGTCGACGAGCGCGGACGTGGCGGAGCGGCCGTGGGTCTCCACGACCGCGACGACCACGTCGATGCCGGTGTCGGCGAGACGGCGGCCCTCCTCGAGCATCGCGTACGTCTTGCCGACGCCGGGAGCGGCCCCGAGCATGACCCGGAGCCGTCCCCTACTTGTCATGCGCTCATCATCCCAGTTCGGCCAGCGCCAGGTTCAGCTGGAGTACGTTCACGGTCGGGTCTCCGAGGTAGCCGAGGTCGCGGCCCTGCACGAACGATTCGACGAGCGCGGCCACGGCGTCCTCGTCGAGCCCGCGGGCTGCGGCGATGCGGGGCACCTGCAGCCGCGCGTACGCGGGACTGATGTGCGGGTCGAGGCCGGAGGCCGAGGCGGTGAGCGCGTCCGCGGGGATGTCCGTGGTTCCGTCGAGCTCCTCGATCGCGGCCCGGCGGTCGCCGATCGCGGTGATGAGGTCTTCGTTCTCGGGACCGTAGTTCGAGCCCGACGAGGCGGCGCCGTCGTATCCCGCGCCGGCCGCGGACGGCCTGGACTGGAACCACTCCGGGAGCGCTGCCCCGTCGGCGTCGGTGAACGACTGGCCGATGATCGCCGAGCCGACGACCTCGTCGTCGACCCGCACGAGCTGGCCGTTGGCGTTGTTGTTGAAGGCGAGCTGCCCAATGCCGGTGATGGCGAGCGGGTAGGCAATGCCCAGGGCGACCGTGAGGATGAGCAGTGCGCGCACTGCCGTCCAGGTCTGGCGGAGGTTCATGATCGTATTCCTTCTGTGTTCTCTAGAAGCCGGGGATGAGGCTCACGACGAGGTCGATGAGCTTGATGCCGATGAACGGGGCGATGATGCCGCCGAGACCGTAGATGAGCAGATTGCGGTTGAGCAGTTTGCTCGCGGAGATCGGGCGGTACTTCACCCCGCGGAGGGCGAGCGGGATGAGGGCGACGATCACCAGCGCGTTGAAGATGATCGCGCTGAGGATCGCCGAGGCCGGCGAGTGCAGGCCCATGATGTTGAGCACCGCCAGCCCGGGGAACACCGCGGCGAACATCGCGGGGATGATGGCGAAGTACTTGGCGACGTCGTTCGCGATGGAGAACGTGGTCAGCGAGCCGCGGGTGATCAGCAACTGCTTGCCGATGCGCACGATGTCGATGAGCTTCGTCGGGTCGGAGTCGAGGTCGACCATGTTGCCGGCCTCCTTCGCGGCCGACGTGCCCGTGTTCATCGCGACGCCGACGTCGGCCTGGGCCAGTGCCGGGGCGTCGTTGGTGCCGTCACCGGTCATCGCGACGAGGTTGCCGCCGGCCTGCTCCTTCTTGATCAGGTCCATCTTGTCCTCGGGGGTCGCCTCGGCCAGGAAGTCGTCGACCCCCGCCTCCTTCGCGATGGCCGCCGCGGTCAGCGGGTTGTCGCCGGTGATCATGACGGTACGGATGCCCATCGCCCGCAGTTCGGCGAAGCGCTCGCGCAGCCCGTCCTTGACGACGTCCTTGAGGTGGATCACGCCGAGCACGGACGCGACGCCCTCTGCGTTGCGCGTCGCCACGACGAGCGGGGTACCGCCGGACTGGGAGACACGCGTCACCACGGTGTCGAGGTCGGCCTGGGTCGTGGCGGGCACGCTGCCGACCCATGCCGCGACGCTGGAACCCGCGCCCTTGCGAACCTCGGTGCCGTTCGGCAGGTCCAGGCCGCTCATGCGGGTCTGGGCCGTGAACGGAACCACCACGGCGTCCGGGATCGGCTCGCCGTCGTGGCCGAGCTCCTTCGCAAGAGTGACGACGGAACTGCCCTCGGGGGTGGGGTCGCTCAGCGACGCGAGGCGCGCTGCGCTGATGAGCTCGTTGAGGGTCGCCTTGCCCACCGGGATGAACTCGCTCGCGCGGCGGTTGCCGTAGGTGATCGTCCCGGTCTTGTCAAGCAGCAGGGTGGTGACATCGCCGGCGGCCTCGACCGCGCGGCCCGACATCGCGAGCACGTTGTGCTGCACGAGCCGATCCATGCCGGCGATGCCGATGGCGCTCAGGAGCGCGCCGATCGTGGTGGGGATGAGGGTGACGAGCAGGGCGACCAGCACGGTCACGCTCACCGTTCCGCCGGCGTAGCTCGCCGCCGGGTTGAGGGTGACGACGACCACGAGGAAGACGATCGTCAGGGCGGACAGCAGGATGTTGAGCGCGATCTCGTTCGGCGTCTTCTGCCGGGATGCCCCTTCGACGAGGCGGATCATCCTGTCGACGAAGGTCTCGCCGGGCTTCGACGTGATCTTCACCACGATCCTGTCGCTCAGCACCCGGGTGCCACCGGTGACCGCGCTGCGGTCGCCTCCGTGCTCCCGGATGACCGGGGCGGACTCGCCCGTGATCGCCGACTCGTCGACGGAGGCGATCCCCCACACGATGTCGCCATCGCCCGGGATCACCTCGCCTGCCGAGACCTCGACGTAGTCGCCCAGTCGGAGATCGGCGGAGGACACGTCCTCGGCGTGCACGTCGGCACGGGCATCCGGAGCCCCCACGCGGTGCGCGATCGTCGAGGTGCGCGTGCTGCGCAGGCTGGCCGCCTGCGCCTTGCCGCGGCCCTCGGCCACGGACTCGGCGAGGTTGGCGAAAATCACGGTGATCCACAACCAGATCGCGATGCCGATGGTGAAAGAAGGAGCGGCGGACGCGGTGCCGGTGAGCGCCTCGACCAGCGCGGTCACCGTGGTGAGCGCGGCGCCCACCTCGACGATGAGCATGACCGGGTTGCGCCACATCAGGCGCGGGTCGAGCTTGCGGAAGGCACCGGGAAGCGCCGTCACGAGCTGCGCCAGGGAGAACGCGCTGGAGCGGGCCGTGCTCGGCTCGGGGGTGACCCGCTTGCGCGGTTCCCCCGTGGTGATGAGAGGTGTGGACATGGTTACTGCAGCCCTTCCGCTAGCGGACCTAGCGCGAGTACGGGGAAATAGGTGAGAGCCGACACGATGACGACCACTCCGAGGAGCAGGCCGACGAACTGCGGGCGGTGGGTGGGCAGGGTTCCGGGTGTAGCCGGGATCTTGTCCTGCGCGGCGAACGAACCAGCCAGTGCGAGCACGAAGACGATCGGCAGGAAGCGGCCGAGCATCATCACGACGCCGAGAGCGGTGTTGAACCACGGGGTGTTGGCGGTGAGTCCGGCGAACGCGGAGCCGTTGTTGTTGGCCGCGGAGGTGAACGCGTAGAGCACCTCGGTGAAGCCGTGCAGGCCGGGGTTCCAGATCGACGTGCCCGTGACATCCTCGCGGATCGCAGGTATCGCGAACGAGAGCGCAGTCCCGACCAGCACGAGCGTCGGCGTCGTGAGGATGTAGAGGCTCGCGAGCTTGATCTCGCGGGCGCCGATCTTCTTGCCGAGGTACTCGGGGGTGCGGCCGACCATGAGGCCCGCGATGAACACCGCGAGGATCGCGACGATCAGGATGCCGTAGATGCCGGCACCGACGCCGCCGGGAGCGACCTCGCCGAGCATCATGTTGACGAGCGCGACACCACCGCCGAGCGAGGTGAAGCTGTCGTGCATCGAGTTGACGGCACCCGTGGAGGTGATCGTCGACGTGGTACCGAACAGTGTCGAGCCGAGAATGCCGAAGCGGTCATCCTTGCCCTCCATGGCGCCCCCCGCGAGCTGCGGTGCGGTGCCCGCACCGGCGAGTTCCGCCCAGGTCATGAGCGACACCGAGATCGTGAACAGGATGCCCATCGTCGCAGCGATGGCGTAGCCCTGTCGGTCGTCGCCGACGATGCGGCCGAAGGTGCGGGGCAGGGCGAACGGGATCGCGAGCATCAGGAAGATCTGCACGAGGTTGGTCCACGCCGTGGGGTTCTCGAAGGGATGCGCGGAGTTGACGTTGAAGAAGCCGCCGCCGTTCGTGCCGAGGAGCTTGATGGCCTCCTGCGACGCGACCGGACCGCCCGGCACCACCGCCGTACCGCCGGTGATCGTCGCGACGTCCTGGAACCCGTTGAAGTTCTGGATGACTCCGCCCGCGATCAGCACGATCGCGGCGAGCACCGAGAACGGCAGCAGGATGCGCAGCGTGCCGCGCGTGAGGTCGACCCAGAAGTTGCCGATCGTGCCGGAGAGCCGGTACGACAGGCCCCGCATCAGGGCGACCGCGACGGCGATGCCCACCGCTGCCGAGACGAAGTTCTGCACCGTGAGGCCCACGATCTGCACGGTGTAGCCGAGCGTCAGGTCGGGCGAGTACGACTGCCAGTTCGTGTTGGTGACGAACGAGATCGCGGTGTTGAACGCGAGGTGCTCGCTCGTGGGCGGCAGGCCCAGCGAGTAGGGCAGCACCTGCTGAACACGCTGCAGCGCGTAGACCAGCAGGATGCCCACGGCGGAGAACGCCAGCACCGACCGCAGGTACGCGGGCCAGCTCTGCTCGGCCGCGGAATTGACACCGATCAGGCGGTAGAAGCCGCGCTCAACCGTGAGGTCGCGCTTGGTCGTGTAGACACCGGCCACGTAGTTGCCGAGCGGGCGGTAGACGAGCACCAGGGCGACGAGGATCGTCGCGAGCTGGGCGAGGAAGAGCCAGAGGGTCGCGTCCATCAGAAGCGCTCCGGCTTCACGAGGGCCACCACGAGGTAGCCGATGGCGGCCACGGCGAGGACGGCCGCGACGAGGTCGATGACGATCACAGCCGCTCCACCCCCTTGGCGATAAGGGCGACAACCGCGACGAGCGCGAGGATGCCGGCGACGAAAACTACATCGAGCACGAAGGACTCTTTTCTCTGTGTGAAAGGGGCGTGGCTCCGGGCCACTGATGCAGTCAACGCCGGTGCCGTCGTGCGCGCGGGGGCCCTAACGGTTCCCTAACGCCGCGAGGGCGAACCCTCACGGGTTCCTCGCAGGTTGCTCCGCTCGCCCCACCTCGGGGTCCCCCCGCTACGAACACAACCCATGACGCTCCAGCCTCCGCCCCTCTTCCGCAAGACCGTCCCGCGCGGCGACCGGGCCAACCCCACCTCCGAGTACTCGGCGCTGCTGCACACCGTGCGCGACGCCGGACTCCTGCGACGCCGCACCGGCTTCTACTACCTGACCTTCGGTGCCGTGACGCTCGCGCTCGCCGGGGCGATCGCGGGCGCGATCCTCCTCAGCGGCTCGTGGCTGGTGCTGCTCGTAGCCGCCGCGCTGGGTGTGATCTTCACGCAGTACGCGTTCATCGCGCACGAGGCGTCGCATCGTCAGGTCTTCGAGTCGGGCAGGGCGAACGACATCGCAGGACGCACGATCGCCAACCTGCTCGTCGGCATCAGCTACTCCTGGTGGATGCACAAGCACAGCCGCCACCACGGCAATCCGAACGTGCTCGGCAAGGACCCCGACATCGCCCGCGACGTGGTCTCGTTCACCGAGGCGGACGCGGCGAAGTCGACCGGTCTCCTGGAGTGGTTCACGCAGCGCCAGGGCTACCTGTTCTTCCCGATCCTCATATTCGAGGGCCTCAACCTGCACATCCACGGCTTCCGCACGGTGTTCGGCCGCGGCAAGGTCGACAAGCGCTGGCTCGAGATCGGCATGCTCGTGGCCCGCGTCGGGATCTACGTCGCCCTAGTGTTCCTCCTGCTGTCACCCGGCATGGCGTTCGCGTTCATCGGCGTGCAGCTCGCGGTCTTCGGCGTGTACATGGGCGCCAGCTTCGCCCCGAACCACAAGGGGATGCCCATCCTCCCGCACGACAGCAAGGTGGACTTCCTCCGCCGCCAAGTGCTCACCTCCCGCAACATCACCGATGGATGGTTCGTCAACGGCTTCATGGGCGGCCTCAACTACCAGGTCGAGCACCACCTGTTCCCGAACATGCCGCGCCCGCACCTGAAGCGCGCGCAGGTGATCGCGAAGGAGTACTGCGAGACCCACGGCATCGAGTACACCGAGACGACGATCCTCCGCTCGTACGGGATCGTGGTGCGGTACCTGAACCGGGTCGGCCTATCGGCCGGCGCGGACCCGTTCGACTGCCCGGCCTCGGCCGCGATGGGGCGCTAGGGTTCGTCCCGAACAGTGAGGGCGGCGACCAGCGTGGACACGCCGAACTCCCAGGCCTCGTCGACGTCGCCCCCCAGCTGGAACCCTCCGTTCAGCTCCATGCTGATGAACCCGGTGGCCCAGGCGACGACCGTGCGCGCCGCGGGAAGGGCCTTGTCCTCCCCGGCGAGCTTGCCTGCGGCGATGAGGATGGGCCGGCTCGCTTCGACACGGAAGCTGTCGTCAGCGATGGGCGTGCCGGTCGCGGGAGTCAGAACGAGCTGGAACGCGGCGGGCCGCTCGTGCCCGAAGGCGCGGAACGCGGTCGCCAGCTCGGCGATGGTCATGTCGTCGCGCAGTCTGTCGGCGAGATCCGTGAGCGTCGCCTCCGCCACCAGTTCGATCAGTCGGTCGCGGTTGTCCACGCGCTTGTAGAGGGAGGGCGCGCGCACTCCGACCCGAAGCGCCACGGCGTTCATGGTGAGCGATGCGATCCCCTCCGCCTCGAGCAGGTCCCGTGCGGCGAGCACAATCGCGTCGAGTGAGGTCCGGTCCGGCGTGGGCATGGATCGAGTATAGCTATTGACCGTAGCAATGATGGCTATGTACCATAGCCAACATGAAACTCAGCGACTCACTCCATCGGGTGGGCAACGACATCGTCGCCGTCTACCTCATCGACGCCCCCGAGGGCGTCACCGTGATCGATGCCGGACTCGCCGGCCACTGGACCGAGTTCCTGGCGGAACTCGATTCGATGGGCCGCACCCTCGGCGACGTCAAGGGACTCATCCTCACCCACGGCGACTCCGACCACATCGGCTTCGCCGAACGGCTCAGGCGAGATTACGGTGTACCCGTCTACGTGCATCCGGCCGATGCCGACCGCGCGAAGGGCGGGCCGAAGCCCGCGAACGCGAAGCAGCGCATGAAGCTCGGACCGGTGCTTGGCTTCTTCGGCTACTCGCTCCGCAAGAACGGGCTCCGCACCACCCCGCTCACCGAGGTCGTCGACGCGAGCCCCGGCGACACGCTCGACCTGCCGGGATCGCCGCAGATCATCGGGATGCCCGGTCACTCGCCCGGCAGCATCGCGGTCTTCGTGCCCCTGGTGGACGCGGTGTTCGTCGGTGACGCGCTCACCACCCGCGACGTGCTGACCGGCGAGGTCGGCCCGCAGCCCGCACCCTTCACTGATGCCCCGGACGAGGCGATCGAGTCACTCACAGCGCTGCTGCCGACGAACGCTACCTGGGTGCTCCCCGGTCACGGCGCTCCCTGGGGCGGCGGCGTCGCCGCGGCCGTGAGCGCCGTCGAGACCGCCGCGCAGGCACGCGCCTAAGCCGACTTTGCCGCTCCTACACTGAGGTATGACCGAACCGCACGTACTGGTGGAGCGGGACGGCCCGGTCACCACGATCACGCTCAACCGCCCCGAGATCATGAACGCTCTCAGCGCACAGCTGGTCGACGACCTCACCGCCGGGGTGCGGGCGGCGGAGACCGACGGCACCCGAGTCGTCGTGCTGCGGGGCGCTGGTCGTGCGTTCTGCTCCGGCGCCGACCTCGGGTCCGGTAGCGCCGACATCGGCCTGATCGACGCCTGCAACACTTTCGTCACCACGGTCACCGAGTCAGACCTGCCCGTCGTGTCGGTCATCCACGGCCCCGCCGTCGGCATGGGCGTCTCGATCGCGCTGGCCGCCGACCTGCCGATCGCCTCCACTGCCGGGTACTTCAGCCTCGCGTTCACGCGTATCGGCCTCATGCCCGACGGCGGCGCGAGCGCCCTCGTCGCCGCCGGCATCGGCCGGGCTGCCGTGCAGCGCATGGCCCTGCTCGGCGAGCGCGTGTCGGGCAAGCGAGCGGCCGAACTGGGGCTGATCGCGGCCGTGACGGAGCCGGACGAGCTCGAGGCGGAGGTTGCGCGCGTCGTCTCGGCGCTGGCGGCGGGAGCCCCCGGCGCGCTCGCCCGCACCAAGAACGCCGTGAACGCCGCTACCCTCGGCGGACTGCCCGCCGCCCTCGACCGCGAGAAGGCGGGCCAGACGGCGCTCCTCGACGAGCCCGACTTTGCCGAGGGGGTCGCGGCGTTCCAGCAGAAGCGCCCCCCGGAGTTCGGCGCGAGGCAGTAACCCCGGGAGTTCACCCGCGGTCCACCCTGCTGCGGCACAGTGCTCGACGTAGGGGGTCCCTTGTCCGTCGTTGCGCTGGCGCTCGTCCTCTCGGCGGCAGTCGCGCACGCCGCGTGGAACATCCTCGCCCACGGCGTGAGCCGCATCGGGATGCCCTTCCTCTGGTGGGGCGCCGTCATCAGCACCGTGCTCTGGCTGCCGATCATCCCCTTCACGGGCGGCATCGGCACCGACCACGTTTCGGGGTTCGCCCTCGGAGTCGGCGTCTCGGGCGTGCTGCACGTCGGGTACATGCTGGTGCTGCAGCGCGGGTACCGCAGCGGCAGCCTGTCGACGGTCTACGCCACGGCCCGCGGCACCGGCCCGCTCATCAGCAGCATCGCGGCGGTCGTGCTCCTCGGCGAGCGCCCCGGGCCGCTCGCCCTGGTCGGCGCGGCGGTGATCGTCGCGGGGGTGATCGCGATCGGCCTCATCGACCGCGACCACGAGGCCGTCGTCGGTGAACGGAGGCGCATCGACCCTGCCATCGTGTTCGGCCTGCTGACCGGGGTCGCGATCGCGGTGTACACGATCTGGGACGCACACGCGATCCGGTCATGGGGCATCTCCCCCGTCGCCTACATGGTCGGGTGCACCCTCGTCGAGGTGCCGTTCTACACGATCGCGCTCGGGCGCAGGGTGCGTGAGCTCCCGCGGATCCTGCGCGCGTACTGGCCGCGGCTGCTGGCGTTCGGGGTGCTCTCCCCGCTCTCCTACATCCTGGTGCTGTCAGCGATCACGATCGCCCCGGTCGCCCTGGTCGCCCCGATCCGCGAGGTCAGCGTGGTTCTGGTGAGCCTCTTCGGGGCGTTCGTGCTCAAGGAGGGCAGAGCGGGATGGCGAGTCGCGGCATCCGTGGTCGTCGTCGCGGGGATCGCCGTGCTGGCGCGCTGACGACCCGCCGCCGCCGCACTTTCGTTACCGCAAGCGTGGGCTCCCGTTCATCTCCCGCTGCCCTGCGGGTCACGCGGCGCTTCTACCTTCTGGTGAGTCCTGAATGACCAGCCGGAATCCCCGGCACGAAGAGAGGCCCCCATGAACAACATCTCCCAGCGCCTGCTGGGCGTCGGCACCGCGGCGCTCATGCTCGCCGGTCTCGCCGCCTGTGCGAGCACCCCCTCCGACGCGGGCACCAGCCCCGCAGTCGAAGAGGGGACCTACGCCTCGGGCGACGACACGAAGCTCGTCTTCGGCGTCGTGCCCGACACCGAGTCCACCCAGAACAACTGGGAGCCGCTCGGCGACTACATCAGCATCATCACGGGCAAGGACGTCGAGTTCTTCGAGGCTGCCGACTACACCGCCCTCATCGAGGCCTCCATCGCCGGCAAGATCGACGTCGCCGCATTCTCGGGCTTCACGTACTACAACGCGACGAAGAACGGCGCGGAGATCACGCCCTTCGCCGGCCAGCTGACCGGTGACCTCGACGAGCCCGGCTACTACTCGGTGGCCCTCGCCAACCCCGCCGCCGGCATCTCGACCCTCGAGGACTTCGCGGGCAAGAGCATCTGCTTCGTCTCCGAGACCTCCACCTCGGGCTACCTGTTCCCGAGCAAGGCGCTGCTGGAGGCGGGCGTCGACCCCGCTGCCGACATCACGCCGGTGTTCGCGGGCAAGCACGACGCGTCGGCCGAGAAGGTCGCCGCGGGCACCGAGTGTGTCGCAGGCTTCGCCGAGGACGCGGTTGCCGACCCGATGATCGCCGACGGCTCGGTCGTCGAGATCGCTCGCGAGCTCGTTCCCGGCGCTCCGATCGTCTACTCGAACACCCTCCCGCAGTCGATCATCGACGCCCTGGTCGACAACCTCTCCGAGACGACGATGGCCGACATGATCGCCGCCGGCGTGGTCGTCGCCGATGAGGATGCCGCCAAGGAGTGGTTCGCCGGAACCAAGCCGATCGACGACGCCTACTACGACCAGATCCGCGACCTCTGCGAGGAGCTCCCGAGCGTCGAGGCCTGCCAGTAGTCCTGGCAGTCGGAAACGGACAACTGATATGACTGTCAGCGACACTCCCGTCGTCGAGATCACCGACCTGGGTAAGACCTACCCGGGCGCCGCTGATCCGGCCCTCGCGGGGGTGTCGCTGACGGTCCACCGCGGCGAGATCGTCGTCCTGCTGGGCCTCTCCGGCTCCGGCAAGTCGACGCTCCTCCGCCACATCGACGGCCTCGAGACCCCGACCAGCGGCTCGGTCCGCGCGCTCGGCCACGAGGTTCCGGCCCTGCGCACGGCCGAACTGCGTTCCCTGCGCGGCAGGATCGGCTTCATCTTCCAGCAGTTCGAGCTGGTCGGCCCCCTGACCGTGCTCGAGAATGTGCTGACCGGCTCGCTCTCGACCGTCCGCGGCCCGCGGGTCGGCGTCTGGTTGTACTCCCGCGCCGCCCGCCTGAAGGCGCTCGGCCACCTCGACCGCGTCGGACTGCTGGAGCGCGCGTACCAGCGTGCCGACACCCTCTCGGGCGGCCAGCAGCAGCGCGTCGCCATCGCGCGCGCGCTCATGCAGGATCCGGAGATCCTCCTCGCCGACGAGCCCGTCGCCTCCCTCGACCCCGAGTCGAGCGGTCAGGTCATGGCCCTGATCCGCGAGATCGCGGCCGAGCGCGGCCTCACCGTAGTCTGCAGCCTCCACCAGGTGGACCTCGCCCTGGGCTGGGGTGACCGCATCGTCGGGCTCCGCGCGGGCAAGGTCGTGCTCGATCTCAGCACCGAGGGCCTCTCCCGCGACCAGGCCATGAGCATCTACGGGCGGGTCGCCACCTCCACCTCCGAGCTCCAGGCGATCGAGGCCGAGCTCTCCGAGGTGCGCGAGGCGATGCTGGCCGAGGACCTCCAGAAGCACGACCTCCTCACGGAGCAGGACGAGGGCCAGAGGTGACTCTCCTCGAGGAGCGTCCCGTCGAGGACCGCCTCGCGTCCGTCAAGCGACCGGCTCCGAAGGCCGCCACCATCGTCTCGGTCGTCACCCTCCTCGCGCTCCTGGTGCTCGGAATCCTGTCGTTCCTCGGGCTCGGCTTCTCGCTGCCCAGGATCATCGACAGCCTCGACAACATCCCGCAGTTCGTGCAGCGGACTGTGCCGTTCGCGTGGCCGGGCTGGCACTGGGACCGCTCGAGCGAGACCCTGGTCTCCGACGGCTGGGCGCCGGTGGGCGAGTTCATCGGTGCGATCGGGATTACTCTCGGCATCGTCATCGCCGGGACGTTCCTCGCGTTCCTCGTCTCGATCCCCGTCGCGTACGGTGCCGCGCGCAACACGACCCCCAATGGCACGGTCATGGTGATCTGCCGCTCGATCGGTATCCTCGCGCGCGCCATTCCCGCCGTGGCCTTCGCGAGCATCTTCGTCTTCCTGTTCGCGCTCGGCCCGCTGCCCGGCGTGCTCGCCTTCTTCTTCCACTCCATCGGCATGATCTCGAAGATGATGGCCGATGCCATCGAGCAGATCGACGAGGGGCCGCGGCTCGCCATCCGCTCCACCGGAGGCTCGAAGGCCCAGGAGTTCTGGTCGGGCGTCGTGC
>Ga0247740_1000149_pt1 | contig 36562 bp, 36 predicted proteins | sample UWRJL148409B2_FD_180942 | JGI IMG/M metagenome (GOLD analysis project Ga0247740, IMG submission 180942) | Plant litter microbial communities from Arlington Agricultural Research Station in Wisconsin, United States - UWRJ-L148-409B-2 | ecosystem: Environmental > Terrestrial > Plant litter >...
AGAAGTGGTGTAAGTGGTTCACTTGGTCCCATCACAAAAATCATGAACAGCACAAAGGGTGTTACTTTTATTCGGCTTTGAGGCATAACGACTTCACCGTGATTGTGTTCATAAACATAAACATCACCTCCCAGTACATCAAAATGCTTGTGAGGTTTATTTTTTATGGTCTGAATCACGCCATATAGGAGATAGATTACGCCAAAAAGAAGCAATGCCCAACCCGAAATGTTGCCTCTGATTTCCTGAAACCATGAAAATTTATTAAGCTGCCATCCCATAAAAACCCCGATAGTTCCTAGAACCAAAGAACTAAAAACGTGGCCAAAACCACAGACAATTGTGAGTAGAATTGTTTTGCTTTTGCTCCATTGTTTAGATTTCGACAAAACAATAAATGGCAAATAATGGTCTGGTCCTGATGCGGTATGTATAAAACTTATAGATACAGCACTCAGTATTAATGCCCAAATAGTACTATTCATAACTTATTTTTATTCTAATTCCCAAAGGATTTCCTGAACCTTGAGGAAAAAATTATACATTACTTCACCACCATTTCCCAGTGTTCTAATAACGAATCCGTTATCTTCCATTGCCGAAATGCCGATTTCCATCTCACTTTGAGATTCTATAATAGAATAGATAGTTTCTACTAAAAGATTTTTATCCACATTTTCTTTCGTGCTATAAAAGATAAGAGTTCCCTGATGCGTAAATTCTTCCAGATTTCCTATGCCGTTTATCGGAATCAGGTCAGGTTGGATAAGTACATTGTCCTTTACAACCAATTTGTTTTTGTGATAAATCTCTGTAAGATTCTGAAAACGTCTCAATTTAAAAAGCTCACCATAATGCTTTCTTCCACAGGTGATAATCTCACTGATGATTACCTGACTGTTTGTACCAATACGGATTTCGGCTTTACTTTTGAAATCAGAATTTTCATGAGGAACTACCGGATGTGGAACATAAGCAAAAGAAGTATCATCCTCCATTGAAATAGTAAGCTGCTGCACAGCGTCATTTTCCATATTAAATAATCTTTGATATGATTGTGACTGCAATTGCAACGCGGCACCTTTTTCTAAATCAATATCCAGTTGGTAACGGTCACCGCATAAAATTCCCGGTGAGGTACTCATCACAATTTGATAAAGCTTATTGTCGGTTTTGCGTTGTCCTACTGATACTACACGAAAAGGAGGAGATACATAGAGGTCTTTTACATAGGAACTTCCTTGTTTATAACCTGCTATAATATGTAAGCGACTGTTCATTATCTTACTAAATTCGGTTCTTCACAATCTTCCAGTAAAGCATATTTTTTAATCCAGCCTATAATTTCCGACACACCAACATCTGTTTTAAGATTTGAAAATATAAAAGGAGCTCCTTTTCTCATTCTTCTTGCGTCATTTTCCATCACCTCAAGGCTTGCACCCACATAAGGAGCCAAATCGATTTTATTGATCACCAGTAAATCTGATCTTGTGATACCTGGTCCTCCTTTTCTTGGAATTTTTTCACCTTCGGCAACATCAATTATAAAAATGGTCACATCGGCAAGATCCGGGCTAAAAGTTGCTGACAGATTATCTCCGCCACTTTCGATAAAAATCAGTTCAATATCTGAAAAGCGGTTTGCCAATTCATCTACTGCTTCAAGATTCATACTTGCATCCTCGCGAATAGCGGTGTGAGGACATCCTCCTGTTTCTACCCCAATAATACGTTCATGAGGCAAAAGACTGTTTTTGGCCATAAATTCTGCATCTTCTTTGGTATAGATATCATTTGTAATCACCCCAAGGTCATAAGTTCCGTATAAGTGTCTGCTCAATCTTTCTAATAAAGCAGTTTTTCCAGAACCTACAGGTCCGGCAACTCCTACTTTTATATATTTTCTATTTTTCATTTTTTTATAAATTATTTTTAATTTTTAATTAAGACATGTATAGTCTTGAATACAGTCTTTCGTGCTGCATGCAACGAATGTCAAAAGAGGTATTGCATAATCCTACATACTCTCGCTCTAATGTTATAGTTTCCTGAGCCGTTTTTTCCATTATCGGATACAGACGGAATAAAATATCCTGTCCATCCAATTGTCCAAGTGGTACTAACTTTACAGCATTGGTAATCATTCCGGCGGTAGAAGTGTAGTAAAATCCAAAAAGGGCTTCTTGCAAAGGGATTTTTAACAGAGAGCAATACATTCCAAAAACAATACAGTAATGAGAATTTGCATCGCCATTTCGAACCGCTTCTTCATAAGCTTCCATAAGCTGGAAATTCTCATGTCTTTTGAAGATTTTGATCAAACGCAATCCCAGTTTCTGACTTGCCTGACGAATTTCTCTTGGGCACTTTAAAGCGTTACATTCCTGATCCAGATCTAAAATGGCTTTTAAATCATTAGATGCAGCAGCTTCGTAGGCCAATTTTACAAAAGCACCGTCGTTGTACTTGAGATTATACTTCAGCATATTTTCTACAAACTCCTGCGCAGTTGCTGCGTTGTGTACAATTTTATTTTGTATAAACGTTTCAAGTCCGTTAGAATGAGAATATCCTCCAATAGGCAATGTAGGATCTGAAATATGCAAAAGGCTGGCTAAAAATTTTATATTATTCATCTTTTGGAGCTGCCATTTTTAGGATTTTAGTAAAAATTGTTGAACCCAAACTTCCATGTCCATGGGGTTCTACATTCGATTTTAACAAATTCAGTAATTTCACGGATTGTTTTTCGGGTTTAAAACCGCTCACTTCCAGCCATCTGAACATGGGCATTTCAAAAGGCAGCAACACTTTGTCTTCTTGTATAAAAAGCGGAATATGTTTGTTTCCAATTTCATAACACACTGTTCCCATTTCGAGCATTGAAGACGGAGAAATAACAATAGTTTCTGTTTCGAGAATATTGACCACAATTATTTTCTTTTCATTTTCAAAAAGAATATCTCCTTCTCGAAGGCGTTGTCCTTCTCTAAGAAATTTAATGGCAATATCTTCTCCCTGACGTGTTTTTTTACGTTGAATTCTCTTTGTCGATTCGAACCATTCTAAGTCGAGATAATCTATTGATCGTCCGTTAATTGTACTATTCGAAATAGTCCCTAAAGTTTCACTGATGGTCATCGTTTTTTATTTTTTATATTAGACCTAACAGCTTTTAAAAATCTGTTAGGTCTTTTTAGATGTCTACTACTATTAAAATAAATAATACAATTGAGTCAATGGAAGCGTTTCTGCCGGTTCACAAGTAACATGTACGCCATCTACCGTTACATGATAGTTTTCAGCATTCACTTCAATTACCGGTGTTTTATCATTATGGATAAGATCTTTTTTAGAGATATTTCTGCAATTTTTTACAGGAAGAATCATTTTTTCTAATTTGTAATCCGCAATAGACCCATTATCAATCGAAGCCTGAGAAACGAAAGTTGCACAAGTGGTGAATTTAGCACGACCATAAGCTCCAAACATATTTCTGTAAATCACAGGTTGCGGCGTAGGGATAGACGCATTTGGATCGCCCATTTTTGCAGCAATTACAAAGCCTCCTTTTACAATCATTTCAGGTTTAACACCAAATAATGCTGGTTTCCAGATCACTAAGTCAGCTATTTTACCTGGCTCAATAGATCCAACATAATTCGAAATACCGTGAGCAATAGCAGGATTAATAGTGTACTTGGCTACATAACGTTTTGTACGAAAGTTATCATTTTGTGTATTTTTATCTTCCTCTAACTGACCACGCTGATCTCTCATTTTACTTGCCGTTTGCCATGTTCTGGTAATTACTTCTCCAGGTCTTCCCATAGCCTGAGAATCAGAACTCATAATACTGAATACTCCCATATCATGTAAAATATCTTCGGCAGCAATAGTTTCAGGACGAATACGGGAATCAGCAAATGCTACATCTTCAGGGATATTTTTACTTAAATGGTGACAAACCATAAGCATATCAAGATGTTCGTCTATTGTATTAACAGTATAAGGACGTGTAGGATTTGTAGAAGCAGGCAATACATTTGGATACATTGCAGCTTTGATAATATCCGGTGCATGTCCGCCACCGGCACCTTCAGTATGGAAAGTATGAATTACTCTTCCATTGATAGCTTTCATGGTGTCTTCCAGAAATCCACCTTCGTTTAAAGTGTCAGTATGAATAGCCACCTGAACATCATATTTATCCGCTACTTTAAGTGCAGCATCAATTGTTCCCGTTGTAGCTCCCCAGTCTTCGTGAATTTTTAAACCTAAGGCTCCTGCTTCAACTTGTTCTTCAAGTGGTGCTTCTGCTGAGCAATTTCCTTTACCAAAGAAGCCTAAATTCATAGGAAATTCTTCTGCAGATTCCAACATTCTCTGAATATTGAATTTACCCGGCGTACAAGTCGTTGCGTTTGTTCCGTCATTTGGTCCCGTTCCTCCGCCAATCATGGTTGTAATACCACTATAAAGAGAAGTTTCAATTTGTTGTGGGCAGATATAATGAATGTGTGTATCTATTCCTCCGGCAGTTACGATATAACCTTTACCACCATGAACTTCTGTAGATGCACCGATAATCATATTCGGTGATACTCCATCCATTGTATCTGGATTTCCTGCCTTGCCTATAGCTATGATTTTACCATCTTTGATTCCGATATCTGCCTTTACAATTCCCCAGTGATCAATAATAGTTGCTCCAGTGATACAAAGATCTAAGACATCCTGATCTCTTGTACGTTCAACATTTTGCCCCATCCCGTCGCGAACCGTTTTCCCACCTCCAAAAACAGCTTCATCGCCATAATGGGTAAAATCTTTTTCGATTTCGATGATGATGTCAGTATCTCCTAATCTTATTCTGTCTCCAGTAGTTGGACCTAATATATTAGCATATTGCTTTCTGTCTACATTTAAGCTCATGTTATGAATTTTTAAAATTTAATTGATTCGCTTTAGCTAAACTTTCTTTTTTCGTAGTATCAGAATCTATCAATCCGTCAACAAGATTATTAAAGCCCATTGCTTTTTTGTTTCCGCCAATTGCGACAAGTATTACTTCTTTTTCCTCTCCCGGTTCAAAACGAACAGCCGTACTGGCAACAATGTTGAGCCTTTTTCCAAAAGCCTTTTCACGATTAAAACTCATCGCTTTATTCACTTCAAAAAAGTGAAAATGAGAACCTACCTGAATCGGGCGGTCTCCTGTATTGGTTACTGTTATTTTTACAGTCTCTCTGCCTTCATTGCAGATGATTGTACCTTCTTTTACAAAAATTTCTCCTGGTGTCATAATAATTGGGATTAACGGATTGGATCATGTACTGTTACTAACTTGGTTCCATCAGGAAAAGTGGCTTCAATCTGGACATCATGAATCATGTCAGCAACTCCCGGCATTACATCATCTTTTGTTAAAATCTGAGCTCCGTCGCGCATTAGCTCGGCAACCCTTTTGCCATCTCTTGCGCCTTCCAGTAAAAAATGACTAATTAAAGCCACCGCTTCCGGATAATTCAATTTTAGACCTCTGGCCTTTCTTTTTAGAGCAAGTTCTCCTGCTGTGTGCAACATGAGCTTCTCAATTTCTCTTGGTGTTAAGTGCATAATTGTTTTTATTTAAAATTAGATTTATCGTATTATTTATCTTGTTAAAAATTAAAAAAAGATACAATGAATGTGTAAGGCGAATATTTAACTTATAAACGATTCATTTATAGTTTGATACTATTAATAAGAATTACAAGGAGTACTACCAATAATAGTTTTTGGTTTTGACAGCATATTCGGCAAATTAGTCGTAAAACGCTAACGCTTGAATAAACTTAGCAACTTGCTCTTTAGCAAAAGCAAAAGTTAAATTTTACCAGTTATTGTAAACTAAAATGAAGTCTGAAAGAAATTAACAACTTGGAATTCGTAGAGAATGAAATAATATATATCGGGGTAAAGTGATATACGAATAGTTATGAGCGGCTATAATAACCGGCTGCGTAGAATAAAAATGAAGATTTAAAGTATAAGTACTCCATTCTTCAGATACTATATTAATATCAAATAGTGGTTGATTCAAATCATCATCGATTGCAAGTCTTTCTTGAATATCGAGCAAATCAAATACACCAGCCGAAATTTGATTATTAGTTTTTTGTGAATATGTACTACTATTAGTTTTGACTAGCAGATGATTATCACTTTTAAGCATAAAGAAAACACCACAAAAAATTGTGAAAAAGTAAATGGCATAAAGCCCAATTGATCTTTTTTTTGCTTTCATTATCATAGACGCAAAGTTATATCGATAGATGTTTTTGGTACTATCAAAAAGATCACTTAAAATAGTCAAAATCGGGACAAAATATAAAAATATAGTTTTTAGCCACAGGGCATGACTTTTTGAATCCTAAAATACCTATAACCTATTTTTAATTTATTGATTATAAAAATGTATGCTGTTCTCAAATATCTATTATTTTATAACTTTTGAGTTGTGTGATTCTGATCATAATTATCCGTTTGGAGTAAAGTTCCGTCAAGTTTATTATAATCTTACTTAAAGATGCTGCCTAAAAAATAAAGATTAAAAAAAATAAGAAGGAATGATTTAAAATATTTTATACAAAGCGCAATAGAAGAAATAAATTTGCATGAAAAAAGCAGAAAAGTAAACCTCTAAATTTTCCCTAAAAACTTTAAATCTTTCGATAAATGACTCAAAACCTACACCAGCAACGTAACAAAAAATTAAAAACACTAAAAAACATTTTATTTTATTTTGTTTCTTCCTCTATTTCAATCCATTAATTCAAAACAATACATTTACATTAAATTAACTTGAAAAAAGGTAGTGCTATTTAAAAAATAACTCCCTATATTTGCACCCGCATTCAAGAAAAGAATGACTCGATAGCTCAGTTGGTAGAGCACATCACTTTTAATGATGGGGTCCTGGGTTCGAGCCCCAGTCGGGTCACAAAAAAGGTCAAGTATTTATTTACTTGACCTTTTTTCATTTTAGTTCAGGTTGAAAATTACCACGGAGAACGCAAAGTTTTTTAAATATACTAAGTTTAGAAAAAACACAAAGTTCACAAAGCTTTGTGGACTTTGATTGTGTAAACACTACTTAAATCTTAGTGAACTTTGCGAATCCCGATAGCTATCGGGATTGCGTTCTCTGCGTTAAAAAATAATTAGGGAATATAAAATTTTTAATGTTTCTCCACAACATTCAGTGTTGATACGTCAATCCTAAAACCTCTGAAGCAAAAAAATTACCGCAAAGATCGCTAAGTTTTTATACTCTTAGCTTTTTATAAAAGGCAAAGTTCGCAAAGCTGTATATTGATTTAGCTTTGCGAACTCTGTGTTTTTTCTTAGATAAAATCCTTGTTTCTCTGCGGTAAAAAAAAAGTCAGCATTTGTAAGCTGCTCCACAACATTTAGCGTTGATCATTGAAAGTCATATTAAAAAAATGAAAAGCAAAACCTATATCGAAAATCTCATTAAATACCCAGATATCATTTTAAAACTTAAAGATAAATACAACCAAAACTGTTAATCAGAGCCCCGATAGCTATCGGGGTTGGTTCGAGCTCAAGAGAGGGAGCTTAAAAAAAAAGACTATCAAATGATAGTCTTTTTTTTGTTACAATAGTAAAGCTTAATTCCTCACCAATTTATTATGCTTCACTACATTATTGCCTATATTTTTACTTTCAAATAAAAGCATTGCTTCATTTGCTTTGCCCATTTGGTTGATACCTTTTAGGGATTCTGCATATCGATAATAGTACATGGCATCTAAATCTGTTTTCAGAATAAAAAGTTCTTCGTAGTATTTAGCTGCTTTAGCCAAATCACCATCAAAATAAGCTCTGTCTGCCACTTTGGTGAGCATATCTATGGATTTATATCCTTTGTCCAGAACTTTTGAATATGTGTCGACTACATCTATCGTTAAATATTTTGGGGCTTCGGTGGTAGCGATTACATCGACTATAATCGGATCGATTTTTACAGCACTACTATCAACCACAGCTTTTGACTGTAATGCTATATCACCTCTTTTTACTCTGGGTTTTCTATATATTGGAGTTACAACCCTAGTGTTATTTGGCCCCAGATCATTTGTATAAACCATGTCTAATTTTGAAACTTCATATTTGGTAATTCTTTTTCCGAAAGTCATATTAATGGTTTCCTCTACATAATACCCTACAATTACCAGGTTTTCTTTAGAGGAATTATCAGAACGCACGGTTGCATTCTCGATTGCTGTAATGGCAGGAGCATTGTCTTTGCTTTGCCCAAAACAGCTAAAAGAAAAATTTAATAAAATTGCTACAAAAAGTACCTCATAAATTTTCATGATAGTTTGGCATTATTCCTAAAATAAATATAAAACACTGATATAAAGATAGTTATTATTTTATTTCTTTATTTAATAAAACCTATAAACAGCCATAAAAAACGTTTAAAAGTAATTTTATGTTTAATTTTTTAATTCTAGAAACACATATAACTTTACGTTTAATCCTCTTGATAAAGTTATAGAGCTTTATGAGCGTTTGGTTTTGGCTGAGAAAGAAAAAGTGGAATATTTGGAGAAAATTTTGAAAGGGAAGTAGATTCTTTTTTTGGAAAATATATAAAAAAGAGGTCGTCTAGGCCTCTTTTTTTGTTTAATAGTTTACGGAAAACCGTAAAATATTTAAAAATCAGCTATTTATCTTTACAATGAATTCATTTTTACTTTTTGTAATCGATTATTTATATATTTACCCTAATCCCAAATGTATTCACTACAATAATTCTGAAAAAAAGATGAGCATTACTCAACAGATATTAACATTAAAACCAAGAGAAGAATCTGGTAGTAATACATCAAGAAAATATTCTTTTCAATATGATTTATCACTATTTCTCCTTTTAACACAACATGATAAATTAGACGATTACGTCTACTTATTTGATTTTCATGAAGATTTAGTAGTTTTAAATTCTTCAACAAATCCAGATAAAATGGATTTTTACCAAATAAAATCTAAAGACAATGGAAATTGGACTATAAATGCCCTAACAAAATCAGAAAAAGGCAAATTATCTATTCTGGGTAAATTATATTTAAATAAAATAAACTTCCCTAACAATACAAGATCATTAAACTTTATAAGCAATGCTCCATTTAGCATAAAACAATTAAAAAGCAAAGATGATTCAACAAAAAAAACAGAAATAAATGCAACAGAATTAGATTCTGCTAATATAGACAGTTGTATAAAAGCGATAAACGCAGAACATTCGCCAGTATTATGTAATGAATTTGAAAAATTAACTACTTTAAAAGTAACAAAACTAAGTAATAAAGATAGCTCGACCCATTGTTTAGGTGAGCTGGCCAAATTAATTCATAATATAAACCCAAATAATAAAATAAACTCGCAGTTAGCATATAATCAAATCATTGGAGAAGTTTCTAAAAGAACAAGAACAATTATTACTGATAAACAATTAAAAAAATTAGATGACCTAACTGAAATTAAAGGTATTTCAAAAATTCAATTTCTTGATTTTCTTAATAAAGCTGGATTATACAAAAGTGTTGAAGATGAATGGAATGAAATTAAATCATTCTTAGAAAGCCCTTCAATTGGTACAATTGAACTTTTGAAATATAAAAAATCATGGAGAGATTTATCTATGAAATTAATAAATGAAGTTGGAAAAATTCCATTAGTTAACCTTAAAAATGAGATAGAAACTTCCCTCTTTGAGAATGAAAAATCCGGAAAAATTGATGATAAATCAGATTTACTTTCTATAGTCGACCTTTGTTATTCCCAATTAACTATAAATATATATGACAGCTATTTTGTTAAATGTTTAATTATAAAAGTTTTATATGAAAAATATCAAAAATAATGGAAATCTAAAAAAACTTATTAGAAACTTAAGAGTTAAAACAAATGAAAAATTTATACATATCGGAAATTTTACTACTATCCCAAAAAGAGAAAAAGGCAAGGAGAATAACATTCGATAAACATAGAACACTAATTCATGGTAAAAATCATACCGGCAAATCGTCTTTGATAAAAAGTATATATAAAACATTTGGAGCCGAACCTTTAATAAATGCAAAATTTGAAAATGCAAATGTTATATCTTGTGTAAAATTTGAATTAGATGAAGTAAAATATCAAATCATTAGAGATGGAAAAAAATTTGGTATATATGATTCTCAAAATGTATTAATACGAACATTTAGTTCTGTCACTAATGAATTGGGACCTTTCCTAAGTGAGCTTTTTGATTTTAAGCCATTGTTTCAATCACAGAAGAGTGGTTTTATAATTCCACCACCCGCATTTTTACTATTGCCTTTTTATATCGATCAAGATGAAAGTTGGACTAAAAGCTGGGCATCTTTCAAAAATTTACAACAAATAAAAGACTACAGGAATCAATCAATATTTTATCATTCTGGTATACGACCAAATAATTATTTTGAAACTAAAAAAGAAATTGATGTCTTTATAAAATTGATTGAAGAAACAGACAAGGAACGAAAAATAACTTCTAAGATTCTAGAAGATGTTAAATCAAAATTATCCCAAACTCAATTTAACATTGATATCAACGACTTTAAGCAAGAGATTACCGAATTATTAACCGAACTAGAAAAATTAAAACTAAAGGAAGAAAAAATTAAATGTGACTTACATGATTTATACCATTTAAAAGCAAGCTATGATGTTCAAATTAATATTATAAATCAAGCTATTCTTGAAAGTCATAAAGATTTAAAATTCGCAATTGAAAGTTTACCTATTCTCATTGGTTGTCCAACTTGTGGAGCAGAATATGAGAATTCTTTTGCAGAAAGATTCGAAATTGCTGAAGATGAACAAAAAAGTAAAGATTTATTAATAGAGGTTAAACGTGAAGCAAAAGAAATAGAAGAAAATATAATTAAAGAGACTGAAAAACTATCTAATACAGAAGTTGAAGTAAAAAAAATTGACGACATTCTTAACAGAAAAAAAGGAGATTTACAATTTAAAGACGTAATAGAAAGTTCTGGTAAAAATCAAATAAAAAATATTTTTTCAGAAAGATATATTGAGTTACAAAAGATAATTATTGAAAACACTCTCGAGAAGGAAGAATTAGAAAAAAAACTTAAAGAATTAGAAAGTAAGAATCGAAGACAAGAAATCATTAAATATTACAACACAAAACTTACTTCTTTTTTAAAGAAGCTTGATATTTTTTCTTTAAAAGACACTGATTATAACAAAATAACAACAAAAATAGAATCATTAGAAACTGGAAGTTCTAGACCAAGAGCATTAATTGCATATTATTTTACCTTCTTTCATCTTATGAAAGAATACTCTTCAACTACATACTTCCCTTTAATTGTAGACTCGCCAAATCAACAAGATCAAGATATTGAACATATTGATAAAATCATGAGCTTCATTGATAATAATCAGCCTAAGAATTCGCAAATGATTATTGGAGTAGCTGAAACTTATGGAGTAGATTTTAAATGCAAAGTGGTCAAGTTAGAAAAGAAATATAGTTTGTTATTAGAAAACGAATACGAAGAAGTTTTAAATGAACTAAATGATAAAATTTTAGAATTATGGGAATAAAATAATTTTCAAAAATCTTTCATCTAATTACTTTAAAATGAAATAGGAGATTTCTAAAAATAAAAAAAGCGCCACAATCTAATTGCAGCGCTTTTCAATTTTATAAAAACTTAAAGGTAATTAAACCCCTAACTTCTTAGCAATTTCAGTAGGTATTCCACCTTTATTCAATAACAAAGCAGTTGTTTTATATTTCACGAAGTTTTTAGTCACAAACAAATATCCTTTGTAGTCGTTTGTTGCTCCCCATGAATTTTTTACGATGTAATATTCTTTTCCGGTTTGATCTTTTGTAAGACCAATAATGTGCATTCCGTGGTCGTCTGTTGTGGTGTAATTATCAAACGCAGCCTGACGCATTTCTGGCGTGATTTCAGGTTCAGCTTTTGGTCCGTTGAACATGTCTGCTTTTTCTTCGGCAGTCATATCATCAAATTTCTTTGTTGGTACATAGGCTACTCCATTTTTCCAGCTAAAGCTTTTCTCGCTTACATCTGTTGCCCAGGCTACTGTATATCCTTTTTTCAAAGCATTGTCGATAACATCTGTCATGTCGTTTACTTTTACGTTGTAAACCTGATCAAATGACCAGTTGTCCGGTACCATCATGGTTGTTTTTTCGTAATACGGAGAGGTTGTAAACGATGAAATTTCTACATACTCATCAGGATTAATTCCTACTACTTCCTTAGCAAAAGTTTGTGGTGTATAATTTTTTCCTTTGTAAGTAAAGTTTTCCGGCACGGTTCCTAAATACGAATCGATAACTGCAGTGTAAGCTTTTTTCCAGTTTGGCGTTAATTCGCCGTTCGGGTTTTTAACCACAGCCGCTAGAACACCTTCTATAAGCGCTGCCATTTCTCCAAATTTATTTTTATCAGTTCCGTAGTTCAATCCTGTGTAAACTTCTCTTGGTACAGTTCCGTATTTTTTATACATATTTATTACATCATGCAAAGCCCCACCATCACCTAAAGTAACTGCTCCGTGCATGCGTACATAATTTACTCCTTTTTCTACATAAACGTTTCTTGCAGAGTAAATCTGAGACAATTCTACTGGTTGTTTTCCTAAACGAATCATTTCTGACTCTAAGAAAGAGTTAGTAGAATAACTCCAACATGTACCTGATGAACCCTGAAGTTTTACAGATGTAGTTCCTAAATTGATTACGTCAGTGAATTTAAAGTTTTCTTTACTTTTTTCGCTTGCATTGAGTTTTAGCGAATTCACTAAAATGTCTTGTGCAAAACAGCCAGTTGCTCCAAGAAAAAAAACCGAAGCTGCAAGCACTGATTTGAATGAAAATGTATTCATAATATTTATTTAATGATTTAATAAATTAGTTGTTACAATTTATTTTTGTTACAAAACAATTAAATTTTATACATAAAAGCTAAGTTTCAACCGTTAATAATTACAAAATATTTTCATTAAGCTATAATCTCTTACAAAATATGCAGAAAAAGTAGCTCTAACTGAATTGAAAAAGAATGTTTTTTTACTTTTATAAAATGCCACTTGCTTTACATTTTGCTGGAATTTTACCCAATCAGGGATCTTTGGAGCGATCACTTCCGGAAACGAAAAAACAAATAGTTTATTAGAAGCCAAAATCCAGGGTCCGGAATTTATTACCGTTGGAGCATTTGGTCCTGAAGGCTCCATACAGGCCATTATTTTTTGTGTACTTGGAACTATTGTAATATTGATTTTGAGCAACAAAGCAAACAAAATCATAAAACCGTACTGGAAGCAACAATCATCTTAAAAAACGTGCTAGTAATGCTATTTACCATAAGCTGTTGATTGAGATCATTATCCAATTGGCAGCTTCTTTTTTATAAAGCATTAGGTTTTAGAAGTGAGAAAATATCTTTAATCGAAAATTGTGCACCACAAACAAATTCATCAGAAGCTCCGTAATAAACAGTCACAGTATCAACATCAGGTTCAAAAATATGCCCATTTGTAAATACTACATTGCCAAAGAATCCGCATAATTCATAATGTGTAGTAGGCACCATAATGGGCTCATGCGTTCTTGCAATTATTTGTGAAGGATCTTCGAGATCCATTAAAAAAGCTCCTAAACAATATTGATGATTTTCATTGGCACCATGATAAATTTCTAACCAGCCTTTGTCTGTTTTTATAGGAGCAGCTCCTGCCCCAACTCTTTTACTATCCCACAATCCTTTTCTGGTTTTAATAATGCATTTGTGATTCCCCCAATGAATACCATCGGGAGATGAGGCTAACCAGATATAATTACCGCCAATATCTACGCTGCTTGGGCGGTGCAAAGCATAAAAAATTCCATTTATTTTTTCTTCAAAAATGGCACAATCTTTATTGTGTGCCGGTAATATCATGCCGTGTTTTTTAAAATTTTTCCAATCTTTGGTGGTTCGTAAACCAACTCCAACGCCGTTGTCTGATACCGAAGTGAAGGTTAAATAATAAGTTCCTTCGATCAGAGCAACACGACAATCTTCGATTCCAAAAGTTTCCAGCGCTCCTTCACCAACAAGATGAGGATAATTTTCAGGCTCATAAAACCGATGTCCGTCTTCGCTGCATAATAATCTCAGATGCGATAATGTCGTTAAGTAATCGACTCCGTTATAATTAATTACTCTGGCATCCCTTGCTATTAAATCAGGATGATCTTTTACAATCTCAATTATTTCAATAGTGCCTGTTGCTGTTAATATCGGAAAAGAAATCATGTTTTCTTTTTGTGCCGGTCTTTCTGCAACTCTTACAATTAGCCAGGTTTTATTTTCAAACCAAAATACTCCGGGATTCAGAAGGCAGGTAATTTCTAGTCCTTCTCTGCTTGCAGGTAGATCAGATGGCGATAGTAAAGGATTTTCTTTAAAACGTTTTGCTATATCTTTCATATCTATGTCTCTAGATTATTGTAGCTAAAAGATAACTCTATTTTTTTATTTAAGATCTATTTTTATTTAAAAACCTGTCAGGCTGAAATTTTTATATAAAAAAACGCAAAAAAAAGTCTCAATAGATAGTAACTATTGAGACTTTAGCTATATAAACTAACTAATTGTAATATTATTATCGTAACCAATTGCTGCCAAACACGATGTAATAAGCCCAGTCTTCATTACCTTTTGCAACGTCGACTCCCATACGGAGTTTGAATTTTCGAGCCAGTAAATATCTAAAACCTGTTCCGTAACTGTAGACTACCGGTTTAGAAAAAGCTTTATCCCAATCATTAAAAGCACTTGCAACACCGCCATACCCCATAAGGCTCCATCTTCTGTATACATCCCACCTCAACTCTCCTTCGGTAACGATACTGGTTTTACCCTGGTATCTGGCCGCCGGAATGCCCCTTAAGTTAATTCCTGGCCGAAGATAAAAAGGCGGACTCCCAAAAGCCTGCTCTCCCTCAATTCTGAGTCCTCCAATTAATTTTTTAGCTATGGGGTAATATCCAATTGCTGATAAATTTACCCGCCAGGCATCATAATCACTGCCCAATGTATTATCTGACCAAAAAAAGTCTGCCTGTAATCGAACTCCTTTATCCGGAGTAAAAATATTATCCCGTCCGTCAAACTGAATAGCTCCTCCTAATTGACTTACCACACTTTTTATATCATTTAATTTAGCAAATGAGGGAAGATTGTTTAAATCCGGAAAATTAATTTTAGAGTCTAACAAAAGATATTGTGGCCCCGCACTCCATTTTGCATTTCGAAACTGCTTCATTACTCGTGCATAAAAAACAAATGATTTAAAATTAAGATCAATTTCCTGATCTTTTCCGCTGGGCAAATTTTCATAAAAAGACATGTTTACATTTCCATAACCTGCTCCCACACGATACATTATCTTTGATTTTATAAAACTTCCGGCTCTAAATGCACCCGCAACCCAGCTCTTATTACCTGTATACATACCCATTGCTCCCGTAATATCGGGATCTATAAAGCGTTTTTTTCCGTTTTCATCAATTATGGGATCATGTTTTTTTAGAAAAATCGGTACAACTGCACCTCCAATTCCGCCTAAAGCCGGTTCTGTAATTAATGTGGGAACAACAATAAAACCATGTGCGTAAATAATATAATCGCTTAAATCGAATGCTCCGTCCAGAGAATCTTTTACACTAATATGAGTTTTTTGTCCCAGCAATGAAGTGCATGATAAGAGAAAGAAAAGTGTTGCGAGAATAATTTTCTGAAAGAGTTTCGTGCTTTTTCTATCAGAATCTGAATATTTATTTCTCATTAAAAATAATTTAAGATTATCGAATTCATTAAAAAAAACATCCTCTTCCATTAAAAAAAGCAGTCACATTACGCTACTTGCAAACTATTTTTTCTTTAAACTAAATACATGTGCAAGCGTTAGAAAAAATGTATTTCCCTGAAATCTATTTATGGCTTCGACCTCAGCAATCCAACGGAATCCGGCAGAGGTACTACAGCCAATATGAAAATAGCTTATCTCGGCTCCAATACCGCCAACACGATCTTTATCTGTTTCAATAGTACCAAATACAGGAACCGGTATTTGATCGTTTGTCACTTTGTATTGCAAATAATAAATTAATCCTGCGTTAAGGATTCCTTTAGGAGCTGTTTTTTCAGGATTCATCATATAAAATGTTTTTCCCAAACCTCCTTCAATACTTAAAAGATCTCCGGTTTTAATATCGGTATCTTTCTTTTTACCATTTATTTCATAAGAGGCCAAAGCCGAAAAATGAACCGTTTTTTTATCATTAAAAAATAAAGTGGTTCCGGCTGAAAATTCATTCATAAACATGCCTAAACCGCTATTATCAGAAGCTCCCATATCAAATTTTCCTGTTGGCAAGTAGATTTGATAACTAAAAACAAAATCGGCCCTTTTATTGTGCCAGCCCAATTGAACCGGTACGATATAAGTATCTGTTAAAGCAATAGAAGTTTTGGAGTCTAAAGTATTTCCCTGAATTCTATTGGATGCAAATGCAAGTAAAACAGTTGCTCCGTAATTGGCACCTAAAATTTTGAAATCACTTACATAGGATGCCCCAACACCCGTAATAAACATGTTAATATCAGGATTTACAATTGCTTTATCGCCATTGGCATTTCGTAAAGATGAAGCACTGTAAAAATAACCCGGTACATACACACTTAATGTATTTTCAGGAGTTTGTGTTCCAGACTGCAGTCCCATTGCTCCAAGAATATGCCCTCCTTTAAGCTGACTATGACTAAGGAAACAAACAAAGAAAAGTAGTATTGTAAAAATTGATTTTATGGTTTGTCTCTTGGTATTAAATTTTGTTTTCATAATTGATATTTAAAAATTAATAGACTCCAAAGCTTCTTTTTACAAACTATCCCTTTTTAATTCGAAGCTTCTTTAAAATAATAACCATTCGTTTTCTCAGGATTAATTCTAATTATTTTAAAATATTCAGAAGGTGATTTTCCGGTATGTTTTATAAAGGCTCTAAAACAAGTTGTTCTGGATTTAAAACCAGATCCCCAAGCCATACCTTCGAGTGATAGATCTTTCCATTCAGGATCATTAATTTTTTCTTTAAAATACTCAATCCTTTTTAAGTTGACATAATCCTGAAAATGAAGATTAAATTCTGAATTGATTAAATTGGAGATGTGATGTACTGATATTTCGGTTTCATCAGCTATATCGCGAATTACTAAATCTTTTTTCAAAAAGAGTTTTTTTGATGCAAAAATGCTTTCTAGTTTGTTTAGGTATAGTAATTTTTTTTCGGCAGTTAATTCTTTAACAAGTGGTAAAGCAGTTTTACTTTCGGCGGTTTTTAGAGGTTTTGATCTTGTTTCAGCAATCTCGATAGTTTCATTCGAGTCATAAAAAAATTGTGGTTTAAAATAAAGCCAGCCTACTGTAAAAACCAAAACGGAGGATATTAATATGTAACAGGAAAAATCAACCTTATCAACTCGTGCAATTAAAAAATAATGCACAAAAAGAGCTGAAAACATAAACAATATCATCAAATTATATACTCTTATCCAGCTTAAAATTTTTATTCTGCTAAAATGATTTTCTTTAAATGTTTTCAAATCATAATTCAAAATCATCATGGTCTGGCAAAAAGCGTAAAAGAGCCAAACAGTAAGACTTAATGTCGAAAACGGACTGTTTATTTTCACAGAAATATAATCAAGTATAGGAAGATTGATAAAATTCCCTAACCACACCAAAAGGGTTAAACTAAAATAGATTAGAAAAGGTAAAAAATGCAGCCAATCGTATTTTTTAAATAATCTGCCCGAAAACAATATACTTCTTACATACAAAAAAGCGCAAGGAGCCACCAGAAAAATAAACGATTTTGCAATCATAAATAAATCAGGAAAGTCTTTAAAACCAGTTGCCGACAAGTAAAAGTTATATACGCTGACAACTGCAAGACTGAACAAAAACAGGCCCAGGAAAAAACTTTTTGAATAGTTTTTTTTTGAAAAAAGAACCATAAACGAAGTTGCAAAACCAACTATTGTCGCTATAAAAAAGAATAGCGAAAGTACTATATCTACCATGCCCTTACACTTGATTTGTTTGAAATATTCCTTTTTCTTTTAAAAATAAATTTAAAAAGAAGCAGTCTTCAACTTATAAAACACTGTACTCACCGGGGAGATAAGTACAGTATTCTTAAATAATAAGTTTTAAACTATTTTTTTGCTAATCCCGGAGGAAAACCTTCCAGAATTTTTTTGATAGAACTGGCAACAAATTCGTCAGGATTGTCTGGTTTGCTGTCAATTTGTGCATTACCTACTCCTTGCCAAATTAGTTTTTGAGTTTTTGAAGACACGATATCGATTATAAGTGAACCATCAACATAATCGTAAGTATTAAATGTTGTATTGGCACCACCCATCATCGCTCCTCCGCCCCAATAGCCGTAAGGACGGTACATTCCGCCATAACCATAAAAATCTGAGTTAGCAGTAACCTGTGTTTTATTTTTTAAGATGGTAACTGCATTTACTTTTAAATCAGGATCAGCACTGGTTTCTGTAAAGCCCTTGCTGATTAATTCTGAACGGATTGCTTTTGTAATACGATCCACATTTAATTGATTTATCTGACCTTCCTGCGCTTTTAAATCATAAAATGCAAACGTTTTATATTCGCTAAAATTAGCGGCATGGTCGTAATCAGTTGTAACTTTTACAGATGGAGAACAGCTGTAAAACAAACCCAAAAGTAACATTGGGATTATACGAAGATTCTTTCTTTTACTATTCATCTTGTGGTATTTAAATTAATGATTAAATTCGTTTTTTAACTAAAATTCTTAAATCTTGATTAAATCCTGAATATGGGGGAAGTCATGTTAAATAATTGCTTAAGTTTTTACAAACAACTAATAACCAATACCTTAGTTCATACTCAAAGATAAATTATTTTATTTAATTAGAATAGTACTATCACTAAAATTCTTACTTATTCTATCACAATAATTTTTGTCTCAAAAACCTCTTAGCCGTATATTCTATTTTATTAATAAAGCTACATTTCTGCCGAAATGGGTAATTTTCCTTCTTTTATTGCATCTAACATTTTATTGTAATCTAATTCGTTTTGATTGGCATAGGAAATAGAGAATCTCGAAATGGCATTGGCAAATTCATCACTTTTTCCTATATAACCTGATAGTACCGACGGATCTCCAGTACGGGCATGTGCTCTTGCAAGTGCCCATCCGCAAGCTTTGGCATAATCGCTCATGTTTTTAGCTTTCATAATTTCAAGCACTGGTTTTACTTTTGCATCACGAAGCTGTCGGATATAGAAAAATTTACTATTATCGGCGTTATTTGTCCATCCTAAAAACAGATCCGATGCCGATTGCATCAGTTTTTGTCCTCTCACTATTCGTTCGCCCTGATGTGTGTATTTGCTTTTTGCTTTTACATTTTCTTCTAAAACACTTTTTCTGGCTTCTTTAAATTGTAAAAAAATAGGTTCTCCAGTGGCAGACATTAACAAACTAATACCGCAAAGTGTTCCCACACTTCCCACACCTACTACTTTTATGGCCAAATCATGCAAAGTATACCTGCTAAGCAATACTTTTTTTTCATCAGACAATGTTTCTAAATATTTATTATGAATGGTTTCTGCTTCTAACAAAATTCGTTTTCCCTCTTCTCCTGATGGATGATAAATTAAAGGCGGGTCGTCTTTTATTCTTGCCCGTGGTCCTTCCTGATACGTCATTTTTGCAAATTCTTTTTCGTGCGCGGTATATTCTGCTGCTTTTTTTAGTCTTTTTTGCTGAAATTCTTTCAGTTCCTCATCTTCGTTTCTGTCAATAAGTTCAGCCAGATCAATATCAGCGTACCAAATTTGAAGTGCCGATAATTTACTGTATTCCAGCATATGTCTCTTATAACTATCGGCAACATTCCATGCAAATTCTTTACAGGTTTTATTGCTAAATTTTCTCCATCGTCCTGCAATTACAAAACTTGCTGCAAGTCTTTTTAAATCCCATTCCCACGGACCTTGAAAGGTTTCATCAAAATCATTTATATCAAATACCAATTTACGTTCCGGGGTTGCAAAACCTCCAAAATTCATCAAATGGCAATCACCGCAAAGCTGTAAATCTATTCCAGTATTTACTGTTGTTCTTAAATCTGCAGCCATAATAGCAGCAGATCCTCTAAAAAAGGCAAAGGGACTTTCCATCATTCGACTATATCGAATTGGCAGTAAACTCTCAATTCTTCCAATGCTGGTTTTAATTAAAATTTCTACCGGATCTTCACGGTTTTCTGCAGGCGAATACTTCTCATGAGAAGAACGTGGAACGACTTTTCTAATTGCCGTACCTTTATCGTAACGCTCTGCTTTTGAAGATAATGCATCAAATGAAATTTCGATATTTTCCAATTTTTCAGCCATTAGAATAATTTTTACTTCATTTCCTTAATATCATCCATTTTCCAGCTTTTATCAAAATAAGCCTGAGTTGGTCCGTAAAAACGCATGTAGGTAAACCAGTGTTTTCCTGGTAAAGTCTGTACCCAGTTTTTCTCTTTTCCGGCTGGTGCTTTTGGTCCAAAATACAAATCGACAGAACCATCAGCATTTTTTATTAAATCCTTACGGGAAGATAAATCAGCATTTTTTTGAGGATTATCAATCAGACAGCGTGTCGCCACATCGTAAATCGTAATCGACCAGAAATTTACAGCCGGAGGGTTTGCCGGCACATTCAATGTATAATTTTTCCCTCCATCGAGCCAGTTTCCTGTATTATCAAAATAAGAACCTAAATAGGCCTGACCCACATTTGGAATTTTAGTAATCATAGCTTTTGAATACGTTACCGCTTCATAGAAATAGGACGTTCTTTCAAAAAATTCATCATAATTATCAGCATGTTGTGACGGATCTTTGATAATCATTACATAATCCCATTTTTTATCCGGCCAGTGTTTTACGTCTTTAAAACGTTTTTCGAATGAATTTGCCATTGCCATTTGCTGTCCTTTTTCGGCAGCAGCAATTAAAATTTTCTTCTGACGCTCATCCGGATTAAACGGTTTTCCTTTTTCAATACCCAAATTTATAAGCCACGCCATAAAAAAGCGATCACGATCTTCTACAGGTTCATTTTGTAAAATGGCATGAAGACGTTCCCAATAGGCAATTCCTGATGGCTGAATCCCTAACCACTTTTTGCCGGCTGGCGGACTAATTACTCTCGTAGCTGTTGGATTTGCCCGTTTGTCATAAGGATATATTTTTACCTGCTTCAATAATGTTTCGGTCACTTTCGGATCCGGATCTAATGTTCTAAAACCAAAAAACACGTTAACAGTATTACATGGAACTATAAAATAACCTGCTGCTTTGAAATCTTTCATTGTTGGCGGCACTAAAATATATTTACCACCTTTTCCTTTATCTGGTCCCATTTCTCCAATTACAGCCTGCTCGCGTTGCCAGAAATCTGCTAATCCACCAGCTGTATGTCCTGCGGGCATTTCGATAACAGTCGGGCCATTAGCAGCAAGATCTATAAACGAAACAATATAAGGCGTTGTAGCATTTGCTGTAAGAATTCCTAAACGATCGTTATAATTATTATAAAGAATCAAATCATTACTTGTAGCGTTAAATGTTTTGTATTGCTGCTGCTGCCATTCGGCGAAAGCCACAATTGGTAATCCCCACAAATAACATTGAGTTGCCTGTTGAAAATCCATTTCGTCAAATAATTTTGGAATAGATTCTTTTGAAGGTAATTCTCCATCCATTTTTATTTCAGTTCCAGAAGTTGAAACTGATGCTGAAGCAACATTTTCTGTTGTTGCTTTTTTACATCCAAAATTTAAAAGAAGAGATGAAAATACGATAATAATGAGACATCTGTTTTTCATAATGCTGTATAATTAAATGCTGAAACTTAAATTTCCTGAATTCCGATTTGTATTTATTTCACCTCTTCAACATCTCCCATTTTCCATGTTTTATCAAAAAATCCTTTTTCCGGTCCATAAAAACGAGCCAGTAATTCAAATTTTCTTTTAGGATCTGTAGGAACCCAATTTGCTTCTTTTCCTTCTGGAGCTTTTGCACCAAAATAAAGATCTACAGAACCGTCGGCATTCTTTTGAAGTCCTGGTGTTGTCGAAGCACGGCTCGAATATTTCATACCGAGAATCAATGCGTGTGTTTCACGATCATAAGCTGTTATAGACCAATATAATTTTACTGGAACTTTGGCTGGCAGATGAAGTTTATACAATTTTGAACCATCAAATTGCTGCCCGTTATTATCTTTAATTGACATTAAATAAAATTGCCCTGTCCCCAGTTTTTTTGCACTGAAATAAGCCATTGAATAACTTATCGCTCTTTCATCAACAGGATAAAGTCCGGGAACTGAATAATTTGACATTATAGCTTTCACCACATCTGGCGAAGCTGGTAATGCCCAGTTTGTTCCATCATAAAAAGGAGGTGTAAATATTTTTTCATACTTTGAATCAATCCACTTGTGTGCGTCTGTAATTGCCGCATTTAGAATTTCCTGTTTTCTGGCATCGGCGTGAAAAGTTTTTCCTTTTTCTATTCCAATTGATTTTAGCTGATCGACCATTACAAGATCTCTTTCCAGCCAGGGTTCTCTTTGCACGAACTGATTTAGGATTTCAAAAAAATGAAAATTATACGGAATGGTGTTGGTAAAATCAATATTAATCAAATCAACAAAAGTCGTCACTGGCGGATTATCAGCCTGAGAAAGCGGATATATTTTTACTTTTTTTCCATATTCTATCGCTCTTTTCAAGTCATTTGGACTTCCATCGGTAAGATTGGATCGCAGTATTGCAAATCCCGTATAAGTTGATGACGGCATCGGAATATAACCTAACGGAACCGCATCTTTATAATTAGGCGGTAAAATAAGATACTTACCTCCCTTTCCTTTATCTACTCCAGCCGGGCCAATATCTTCAATTGCAGTCTGCCAGCCATCATCTAAACTCCCTGTTAATGAAGAAGCTCCTTCAACTGCTGGGATTTCTAAAACAACCGGACCTTGTCTGATATCATAAAATGGATTTATGTAAATCACATCTGGATTTGGTGTCAGAGTTTGGTTTTTAGAACTAATAAGACCCGACCAAAAAACAACTTGATTGTAATCGCCTTTTGCTTTGATAAGACTTTCATGAAACAATTCTGAATTTACTGCCGGCATTCCCCAAATTACTGCTTGAACTGCACGATTATAAACGAGCTGTTCTTCAAAATTGGCGGGTTTAAATACCGCTGTCTGAGTAGTATCTGCAACAATCGTCGTTTCATTTTTTTTTGTAGAATTAGTACAAGAACACAACGTGCCAATGAATGCAATTAATAACATTTTTGATTTCATAAATTTTACTTTTAAGGATGAAAAAAGTACTATATCTTAAGAACCCGGAAATACAAAAGCCACAACCGCTCTCAATCCCCAATCTGGTCTTATATCCGAATGACCCACAATTGGTATCAAAGGCATAACAGCAAATTGCATCGTTTGGCCGCCTAATTTTGTAATAGCTCCAACATTTGGACTAAGCGTAATTAGTGTTGTATTTCCTTCCCAGTTTTGTGTAATCTCTGAAGTAATGCCTAAACTCGCACCACTTTTGTAACTATGAGTTAAAAATATCTGGGTGTAAAATTGATTAAAATCGGCTCTGTTTTCGTTTCCTGCTACAGACCATATCTGATTAGCAATGAAGCCTATAGAAAGGCCTTTCCCCTGATGCATGACCAAAACACTTGGTCCGACTCCAAATTTTTCTGTCCCCAGAAATTTTTCTGTAGCCGTTGGCACTAAAAAAGCAGGACCAACTCCCAAAATAATTCCCTTTGTTTTAGGGGCAAAAAATGCTGTTACGGTTGCATCGCTTAAACCAAATTCATGGCTATTTTCTGCAATAACATCCTGCTGATCTACCACTGGAAGAATATAACGAGTAATTAAATTTAGATTTTCACTTAATTTAAAAGGAATGACTGGCTGAATATTTATTTGGTATTTTGCTCCATTGTACGGACCAATGCCATACGTTAAATTGTTCTGCAAAGGAACACTGATCAAACTCGCAACCGGATTGGCTAATTTATCTGCCAGTTCCTGAGCACTTGCTCCGGCTTTCGGCTCTTCTTGTGCAAAAGCTGAAAGACCAATGAGAAAATAAACTACGCTCAAAAAGAATTTGACATTTGTAAAGGAGTTGCTCTGTTCCATAATACATTTGATTTAAAATATTTGTTCTCAAAATCAAAATGAAACAATCTTTACTACTAAAAATTGTTCCATCTTAATCCTAACTAATTCAAAATTATCGAGTTGGAAATATGGTTTTCCAATCGTCCTTCATACTAACTACATGATATTTGTATTTGACAGCAGTACTTAGAGACAAATTATCTTTTTCCTGATAATTGTATTCTCTTATGGAATCGTTATGGTTTACAATCAGTTGAAAAGAAGGATATTTGCTTCCCGAAGAATATCGTAACATAGCAAGATCGCCAGCTCCACCTTCGTTTCCGCAGGCAAAAACAGGTCTTTGACCTATATGAAGCTGTATACCCACAGGTTTTCCTACTTTATCATCTAAAAGATCTAAGGCAGGTTCTCTTTTAATGGAATTTGTTGCATCGTCAAAAGTGTATTTGAAAGAAGTTCCAACAACTTGTTCTTTTGGGATTCCGTAGAAATCAGCTGATATTGCTCGTACTAATTCGATCGTTCCACCAGTAACAATGAAAGTTTTGAAACCATTTGCACGCAAATAATTCAAAAGCTCCAATTGAGGTTGGTATCTGATTTGTTTTAGGGGAACATTTTTACCAGGATATTGGGCACCTGCAAAAAACTCTTTTGTTGAAGCTTCAAATTCATCCTCGGTCATACCGGTATGTGTGGCTGCAATCAATTCGATTAAGGCTTTATCTCCTCCTTTTTCGAAAAAGGTTTTGTCTTTTTCTACAACCGCTTTAAAAGGTTGTTTTTGAGCTAAAGCAGGATTTTTTTCAATCATTTTCTTCACTCTGTAGAAAGCAAATAATTCCTGAACATAAGGTTTTTCAGCCCAAAGTGTTCCATCGTTATCAAAAGTGGCTATTCTACTTTCAACCGGAATAAAATCTGGACTTCCCTCTTTGATTACTTTAGTAACATAATTAATAATTTCTTTTTTCAAAGCTCCATCGTTCCAGCTTGGCAGCGGGTCTCCACTTGTCGCAACAACTGTTGTACTATCTTTTGTATTGACATCTGTAGTGGTATTTTCGGCCTTTTTACAAGAAACCAGTAACAATAAAAACAGGGGTACTATATATATTTTTCTATACATAATATTGATTTTTAAGTTATTGAAAAGCTTGAGCCATTACTGGCTCAAGCTCTATTAATCCTAATTTCTTTATTTTTTCTTTTTATCTGTTTTTGCATTTGCATCATCGACACTTTCGTTTGCATTACCTGGAAGTATTTTTCTTTCTTTTTCTATAAATGCCTTCGCTTTTATTTGCAATAATTTTTGCTCCAATATAGTTGTTGGGTTAAAACTTGGAGGCACCGAACGCGGAGGATATTTATCAAATGTTTCAGCAAAAATAAATACCTGCTCCATAAGACCATATACAGATGGAACGTGATTGATAATCCAGTCCCAATAGGTATTTGACGTTATATCAGCTCTTTCATAAGGATCTTGCATTAAATTGAATATTTTTTGCATACGAAGTTTTGTAAACGGCTCCGCCCAAAGTCCCATCGTACCCTGCATACGCTGTTCAGCAAAAACATATTTATAATCTCCCTGGCGTAATCCTACCAATAAACCATCATCATCTGAATAAAAGAATTTATCTCTTGCACTTGGCCCTGTACCGCGAAGAATTGCTGACTGATCAAATCCATCTAAGTGAACATTATAGTTTTTACCATTTGCACTATACCCGTTCAATAATTTTTTTGCTAAATCTGGTTCACCTGCAATTGAAGCCAATGTTGGCATCCAGTCATTATGACTCATCATTTCATTTGTAATTTGTCCTGGTTTGATTACGCCTGGCCAACGTACTAAACAAGGAACTCTAAAAGCACCTTCCCAGTTTGTGTTCTTTTCAGAACGAAACGGTGTCATAGCGCCATCAGGCCATGTATTCATGTGAGGGCCATTATCTGTAGAATAAACCACTAGCGTATTATCAGCAATACCTAAATCATCTAATACTTTTAAAAGATCTCCAACTGTTAAGTCGTGCTCAATCATACCGTCAATATATTCACTGTCTCCATGAGTATATTTACCTCTGTGTTCTGGTCTTACGTGAGTACGTAAGTGCATACGGGTACCATTCCACCATACAAAAAATGGTTTTCCTGCTGCATGCTGTCTTTTAATAAAATCGATTGCTGCCGCAGATGTTTCGTCGTCGATAGTTTCCATTCTTTTTTTAGTAAGAGGACCTGTATCTTCGATTCTTTGTTTTCCAATTTTTCCAAAACGAGGATCCGGAATACTTCCATCATCAACATTTGTTGCAGTACATTTTAAAACTCCTCTTGGCCCGAATTTTTTCAAGTAAGAAGGATCTTTAGGATAATCCGGCAATTCTGGCTCTTCTTCTGCATTTAAGTGATACAAGTTGCCGAAGAATTCATCAAAACCATTTACAGTTGGCAAACTTTCGTTACGATCACCCACGTGATTTTTACCAAACTGACCTGTAGCGTAGCCCAAATTTTTCATAATACCCCCAATAGAAGGATCTAACTGGCTCATACCCATTGGAGCACCCGGAAATCCTACTTTGGTTAACCCGCTTCGAATACCATGCTGCCCTGTAATTAATGCAGCACGTCCCGCAGTACAGCTTTGTTCTCCATAATATTGTAAAAATCGAATTCCTTCATTGGCAACGCGATCAATATTAGGAGTTGTATATCCCATTAATCCATCGCTATAAGCACTAATATTGCTTATACCAATATCATCTCCCCAAATTATTAAAACATTGGGCTTTTTCGCACTTTGCGCGTTCATTTGTATACTACTGAAGCATGCTAATGCTAAAAGCATCATTGTGTTTTTAAAAACACATTTAAGTCTAACTTGTTTCATGGTAATAAAATTTGTTAATAGTTCTTTTTTTATAAATGATGTGCGTATAAAATCTAAAAAAGTATTATTTTATTTTTCCAATAAGAAAATTCATTAATGTGGAACATGTTTGAAATTTTTCATTTTATATAATGGGCAAATTTGAATCAAGAATTTTCTTAACTTTTTTTTAAGTATCTCAAAATTAGATAATAAATAATCTAATTATAGTATTTAGATGACATGAGATTGTTTCATTTTATAAAATGAAACAATAAAAACACTATATTTTGCTCAATTGTATTTCCTTTTACACATTGCAGCATCCAAAATTTATCTGATAAGATGGTTTAGCATCTTAGAAATAGAATTTATTTTTCAAAACATATCTTTACGTGATCTGTTTTTTGCTAGCATAACAACAAAAAAAGACTCATGATTTGCACCACAAGTCTTAAATAATTTTAGTCTGAAAATTAAAACCAAAAAAAAAGCCATCAAATATTTGATGGCTTTTGTATCTATAAAAAAGAAAACTATTCTATTTCAGAAACTCTCATGGTATTTACCATTCCTTTATCTTTAATTGGCATAGCTGCAAGGTTGATTAAATAATCTCCTTTTGTAGCATATCCTTTTTCAACTGCAATTTTATTTACATCTGTTACAGTATCATCTGTACTTACATCTTTATCATAGAAGTATGATTTTACTCCCCATAATAAATTCAATTGAGTTAAGATTCTTCTGTTTGAAGTAAATACCAAAATGTGTGCAGATGGTCTCCATGCCGAAACCTGGAAAGCGGTATATCCGCTATTTGTTAAGGTACAAATTGCTTTTGCTTTGATTTCGTTAGCCAATAAAGCTGCCTGATGACAAACTGTTTTAGTAACAAAACGTTTTGTTTTAATTTGCGGAGTATTTTGTGGAACCTGAATTAGCGGAGAATCCTCTACAGCCTCACAAATTTGAGTCATTTTTTGAATAACCTGTACCGGATAGTTTCCTGTAGCAGTTTCTCCAGATAACATTACAGCATCAGCACCGTCCATTACAGAGTTTGCAACGTCATTTACTTCAGCTCTTGTTGGTGTAAGACTTGTAATCATTGTCTCCATCATTTGTGTAGCAACGATAACAGGAATTCTGGCAATTTTAGCTCTGCGGATCAAATCTTTTTGAACCAAAGGTACTTCGTGTGCAGGAAGTTCAACTCCTAAATCTCCACGGGCAACCATTAAAGCGTCGCAATAAGCTACAATTTTGTCCATGTTCTCAAGAGCTTCCGGCATTTCAATTTTAGCTACAATCGGAATTTTATATTCTGAATGTTTAGCGATCAATTCTTGTAAGTCTTGTAAATCGCGAGGTGTTTTTACAAACGAAAGTGCGATCCAGTCTACTTTTTGCTCAATAGCAAAGATAGCATCTGCAATATCTTTTTCAGTCAAAGCCGGTAAAGAAATCTTAGTGTTTGGAAGATTAACTCCTTTTTTAGATTTTAATTCTCCACCCTGAATTACTTTAGCAACAACTTCTGTCTTTTTATCAGTAGAAATAATTTCGAAAATCAATTTACCGTCATCAAGCAAAATACGCTCTCCCGGATTTACATCATTTGGAAAATTTTGGTATTTCATGAACACTTTAGAAGCAGTTCCCAGAATATCTTCTGCTGTTGTGAAAGTAATTAAATCACCATCGTGAACAACAGTTCCTTCTTCCATCACACCCACTCTAAGTTTTGGTCCCTGCAAATCTCCAAGGATTGCCGTTGTGTAACCAAACTCTTCATTTAGACCTCTAATAATATTAATTTTCTCTTTTACACCTTCGTAATCAGCATGCGAAAAATTAACTCTAAACACATTAACCCCTGCATCGATCATATCTTTGATGATCTCTCTCGTACCACATGCAGGACCAAGTGTAGCGACAATTTTGGTTTTTTTGTTTGTTAACATTTTTTTTAAAAAATTAGATTGTTTTTTGATTTTATTTTATCAGTATCTACAGCATAAATAGCTGCAATACTCTCGATGGTATTTAATTGTTGTTGAATTTCTGAAAAATCGAGAGCCTCTTCGCTATTCTCTATTTTCAGGAAAAAATCTACCTTTTTGAATTCAGGAAGTAAATGAATTGTTGTTGAAACCTCACTTGTTTCATTGGAAAACAAATCCTGAGAATCATTTCTACTCGTTGAAATGATTTCATTTTTATTCTGAATTAAATTCCATGAAACTGTTTTCTCAGCATCATAATAATAGAATCTCGAAAAATTTGCCTCGCCTTCTTTAGTCTGAGCATGGATCTCGTTTTTGCTCTTACTTAAGTTTATCGGAAGGTTTTTATTGATAAAATAGGCCAATCTATAATCTTCTAATGAAGTATGAATTGCCATTAAATAATAATCAATTTCGTCAAATTCGTCTAAATCCAATCTATGAATAGCCATGTCATGAAAAATCAAGGTGTAAATATACTATTTCTAGCGGAGCTTAAATAGTTAAGATGTGCTTGTTTTTATTAATTTATAAACGAAAACGTTATAGCTTTAAGATAGTTACAGCAAATTTGTAGCTATTTCTTATCTATTTTTTCCTGAAATGCAAAATATGCCCTTTGTGAAGCTTTCTCTTCTGCTTTCTTTTTTGAAGTTGCCCGCGCTCGTGCGATTACTTTATCGTCTATACTTAATTTCACGCCAAATAAGCGCTGACCGTCTATACCGTTATCCTCAAAAATGTCATAATGAAAAACTCTCTTTTCTTTCTGACACCATTCGATAACCAAACTTTTATAACTTATTACTTTGCCTTCAAGTCGTGCAATATCAACATACGGTGCAACAACTCGTTTTTGAATAAATTTTTCACAAAACGCATATCCTTTATCCAAATAAATTGCGCCTACAAGTGATTCAAAAATATTACCATGAATATTTTCTCCAAAATGCTGTATAGGCACTTTGCTTTCTACAAAACGAACTAAATTTAAATCTTTACCCAGCTCATTCAAATGTTCGCGACTCACAATTTTTGATCGCATTTTGGTCAGATAACCTTCGTCGCCATTTGGTGCTTTATCAAATAAATGTGCTGCAATTACGGCACTTAACATAGCATCTCCTAAAAACTCTAATCGTTCATAATTTATTGGATGTCCTGATTCGTCTAGTTTATTCGAAGACCTATGCGTAAAAGCTTTCTTATAAAATTCGATCGTAGTAGGCTGAAAACCAAGTATTTTCTGAATAGTGTCAAAAAAAATCCCGTCTTCTAGAGAACGGGATTTAGAAAATATTTTTTTGATAAAATTCATATACAGAAATTAGTCAACTAATTTTTTAAACAATACACAAGCATTGTGTCCACCAAAACCAAAAGTGTTACTCATAGCAACATTTACTTCTCTTTTTTGAGGTTTGTTTAAGGTAAGATTCAATGATGGATCAATGTTTTCATCCACTACAGTATGATTAATAGTTGGAGGAACAATACCATGTTTCATTGCTAAAATCGAAGCAATTGCCTCAATAGCTCCGGCAGCACCAAGTAAGTGACCGGTCATTGATTTGGTAGAGTTGATATTGATTGTTTTTGCATGATCACCAAAAACAGCGCTGATCGCTTTCAATTCGGCAACATCTCCTAATGGAGTAGAAGTACCGTGAGTATTGATATGATCAATATCTTCCGGTTTTAGTCCAGCATCTCTTAATGTATTTTTCATTACTGCAATAACTCCAATTCCTTCCGGATGTGGTGCAGTTAAGTGGTAAGCATCTGATGACATTCCGCCACCGCCAACTTCGCAATAAATTTTTGCACCTCTGGCTTTGGCATGTTCGTATTCTTCAAGAACCAAAGCTCCTGCTCCTTCTCCTAAAACAAAACCATCTCTGGTTGCATCAAAAGGTCTTGAAGCCGTTTCCGGACTTTCGTTTCTTGTAGATAAAGCGTGCATAGAGTTAAAACCTCCCATACCTGCAATGGTAATGGCAGCTTCTGAACCACCTGATACAATTACATCACACATTCCTAAACGAATGTAGTTGAAAGCATCGATTAATGCATTTGCAGAAGATGCACATGCAGAAACAGTAGTATAATTTGGTCCCATATAGCCATTACGCATCGAAATGTGTGCTGGAGCAATATCGGCAATCATTTTAGGAATAAAAAACGGATTGAATTTTGGTGTTCCGTCTCCTTTTGCATAATAAATAACTTCATCCTGAAAAGTCTCTAAACCCCCAATTCCGGCTCCCCAGATAACACCCACTCTTGTTTTGTCGATATTATCATCAGTAAGTCCGGCATCTTTAATAGCTTCATCACTTGCAGCAACAGCATATTGAGCGAATTTATCTAATCTACGAGATTCCTTGCGATCCATGTAATCTTCAATATTGAAGTTTTTTACTTCACAGGCAAATTTCGTTTTATGCTTCTCTGTATCATAATATGTGATAGGAGCGGCTCCGCTAACCCCATTCACAAGTGCCTCCCAATAATCCTGAATATTATTCCCGATCGGAGTAAGGGCACCTAATCCTGTTACAACAACTCGCTTTAACGTCATAAATATGTATTTTGTACTTTAAACAAATAAAACCCATGCTTTCTTAACTGTAATGTTTACTTAAGAGCCATGGGTATTACAATATAAATATATCTTTTTGATTGAAAACCAATCGAAATTTAAATTTTAAAAAAAATAATAACACCCGATTTTCTTAAAATTCCAATTTTTTAAAAAACAAATCCCAATTTTGGAATTTGGGTATTCAAAGTTGGAATTTTAAAAAAATTCGGGTGCAGTATTATTATTTTTTAGCTTCTTCGATATAAGAAATAGCTTGACCAACAGTAGCAATGTTTTCTGCTTGATCGTCTGGAATTTGAATATCAAATTCTTTTTCGAATTCCATAATAAGCTCAACAGTGTCTAATGAGTCAGCTCCCAAATCATTAGTGAAGCTTGCTTCTGTTACAACTTCGTTTTCGTCAACACCTAATTTGTCTACGATAATCGCTTTTACTCTTGATGCAATGTCTGACATAATCTTTAATTTTAGAATTTAATTTGTTGGCAAAAATAAAAAACTTTATTTTAAAACCACGATTTAGTTTATAAATGTAACACTAATTTATAAAATTAATTTCAAGAAAGCTTTTTTAATACTATTTATTTTCGATTTTTATTCCGTTTTTTGCATTCTCAAATTATATTCAATTATGAAAAAAATTATTGTTTTTGCCTCAGGATCAGGGACTAATGCTGAAAACATCATAAAATATTTTGCAAAAACCAAAATTGCCAAAGTCGTTTCTGTTTTTACAAATAATGCTGCGGCAAAAGTCATCGAAAGAGCAAAAAATCATCAAATTCCAACCGAAATCTTCTCAAAAAGCGAACTTTTAGAAAGTAACCTCTTACAAAAAATACAAGAAATCGACCCGGATATGATAGTTCTGGCAGGTTTCTTATTGAAATTCCCGGATCATATAATCGAGAAATATCCTAATAAAATAATCAACATACATCCGGCACTTTTACCAAATTACGGAGGTAAAGGAATGTACGGCATGCACATACACCGCGCTATAGTGAATAATAAGGAGAAAGAAACCGGAATTTCCATTCATTATGTAAACGAACATTATGATGAAGGTGGTATTATTTTCCAGAAAAACGTAGCCCTAACAGATGATGATACGCCAGAAACTGTGGCCGAAAAGATCCATGAACTGGAACAAAAGTATTTTCCGGAAATTATTTCAAGATTATTGGAGGATTAGATTTTAGATTTCTTAGACATAAGACTTCTTAGATTTTGATTATTTAAAATTAAAATCCAAGAAGTCCGCAATATCAAATTCTAGGAAGTCCAAAAAACAAAAAATCTAAGAAGTCTAAAAATCTAAAATCTAAGAAGTCTAAAAAAAATGAATCACGAAGTACATATATATACTGATGGCGCTGCAAAAGGAAATCCCGGAAACGGAGGATATGGCGTAGTGATGGAATTGGTGGGAACGCCTCACAAAAAAGAATTCTACGAAGGTTTCCGTTTGACTACCAATAACAGAATGGAACTCTTGGCGGTAATTGTAGGTCTTGAAAAACTCAAAAATCCCAATATGAAAGTTTTGGTGGTTTCAGATTCTAAATATGTAATTGATTCTGTAGTAAAAAAATGGGTTTTTGGCTGGGAGAAAAAGAACTACACCGGCAAAAAAAATCCTGATTTATGGAAACGGTTTTTAATTATTTACCGCAAACATCAGGTCGATTTTAAATGGATTAAAGGTCATAACAATCATCCTCAAAACGAACGTTGCGACGAATTGGCCGTTATGGCCTCTATGCAAAAAAACCTTTCGGTAGATGTTTATTACGAAACCATCGGCTCAAAATCATAAAAAAATAACGCGTCAAAAAACAATTGTTTCCGACGCGTTTTCTCGTTATTAAAGATACTAACTTAAACGATTTTTATTCTTTATCTAAATCTTTGGCTCTGTGAAATCCTACCAGCAAACCTACTCCTGACATGGTGATGATTGTTGCCGGATACACCACATCTGAATTCATTGCTGTATAAGTAGAAAGAAATAAAGCAATAAAAAATCCAAGTCCAATACCTATTAAAAGAAAAGCGGTGTTTAGAATAAGGATTTTCCAGGCTGGAACTCCATTGGTTCTTCCTTTTAAAAAGATACTGGCATCGACTCCTTTTTCTATAAGTGCTAAACGTTCTCTGTTTCTTGTTGAATAAATAAGATAAACGATTCCGAAGATCATTAAGAAAAGACTGATTGGTACTAAAATTTGTGCTCCCATAATTTTTTATGTTTTTATAATTGATTGATACCCCATATGACGACATGTTTTGAATTGAGGTTACAACTTTCTATAAAAAAATTCAAAATTTAAATTCCAAATTCCAAAACTTGCTGATTATGAGTTAATTTTGAGTTTGAAATTGTTTTCGAGAAACAATAAATCTTTATATATAGTAACCGTAATCTTGTCATACCGAGGAACGAGGGATCTCCACAAGTAGCTCGACAAAGATTGGCAATTTTGATTGCGGAGTTTCTTATGGAGATCCCTCGTTCCTCGGGATGACAATATTGGGGTTAAACTTTGACAAAGTTCTATCAATATATAGATTAGAATATAAACCATATTTCCTCTTCTGAAGTTGGAATTTAGAATTTAAAAATTGAAATTTATTTAAAAATTGTTGTAACCTAAACACAGAACGTGTCGTCTTACCTAATATGAGTACAATAAGTGATCAACATTATATAGATAAAGTGCTGCAGGGCGAGACCAATTGTTTTGCCGTGCTGGTTGATCGTTATAAAGATATGATCTTTACATTGGCTCTAAAAATGATTAAAAACAGAGAAGAAGCCGAAGAGGTTGCTCAGGATACTTTTATTAAAACGTATAATTCTTTAAGCAAGTTTAAAGGTGATTCTAAATTTTCGACCTGGATTTATAAGGTTGCTTATAATACGTGTTTAGATCGTTTGAAGAAAAATAAAAAAGAAGACAACAATATATCGATAGATGAATTTTCGGCTCATTTAATTAAAACAATGGATAACGCTTTGAGCGCTTTAGAAGATAAAGAACGAAAGCAAACCATTCAGAATTGTTTGAATTTATTACCGCGTGAAGAAAATTTCTTGCTAACTTTATTTTATTTTGAAGATCAGAGTTTAGAAGAAATTGGAAAAGTCATGAATATTAATGCTAATAATGTTAAGGTGAAATTATTTAGAAGCCGACAAAAATTAGCTGTAATTTTGAAAAAGCAATTAGAACCAGAAATAATAGAATGTTATGAAAGAAAATGATAAAGAAATAGAAAATCTGATTGAAAGAATGATGGCCGAAAATACTTTGGAGTCACCATCTCTTGATTTTACTTCAAAAATAATGTCTCAAGTTTTAGTCGCTGAAAAAAGCAAAATCAAAGCTTACAAACCTTTGGTTTCTAAATCTACGTGGATATTTATCGCTATCAGTTTAATCGCTTTGACTGTTTATGCCGTTTTCTCCAATAATGATGTTGCTAATTTTGAAATTGCCAAAACCTATTCTGATAAAGCTTCTGCTTTATTTTCTGGAATTCATTTTTCTAAAAATGTACTTTACGCTTTATTAGTCGTTCCTTTTATGATTTTGATTCAGATTGGGGTTTTGAAAAATTATTTTGATAAGAAGTATGAGTTGTAGAATTAACTGAATGATCATGATTGAAAAGAAAAACAACTCAAATAAGAATAAATTATCTAAGGAAGATTTCTTGAAATGGATAGAAACTGCCGAAAAATCTCCAACAATGTCTTTAGAAAAGTTTAATGAAAGATGGGAAGAGAAAAAGTTGAAAATTATGAAGTATCAATTGTAATTTAATTAAAAGAATCTTCCCTTTTTCTAATATAGTCAATTCCCAGATAACAATCAGAACTTACATCGTATCTATTTATATAGAGTAAATATTTAAAAGCTGAATATTCATCTGAATTTAAATGTGATTTATTAGATTCAAGTTCATCTTTCCTGAAGGATACTTTTGAATATTTTTCAAGAAACTTATTAAACCCTAAAAAGGAATATTCTTTTTCCATTTTTGGATTTAATTTAAAACTAGTTAAATAATCCCTATTATTTTTGAATAGCTTTTTATCAAAAATAAAACCATCATTTAAGCTGGCATTTAAAAATTCATTAAACGATTTGAATTCTTTTGAGTAATACTTTTTATAAAAAAACATCAATTCGTTATTATTTGTTTGATGAATTTCGTTGTTGTCTGTTAAAACATATAAGTCCAATCTAAGATAATATGGTGGTAAGCCATTATCTTCAAACACCAATTTTTCTATCATTTCCTTAGAAAAATCAGGTTCTTTTCTTTCGCAAGAAATCAAAAAACAAAACAGCATTAATAACGTTAGAATTTTCTTCATGAATGAAATTTGATATTTAAACAAATCTAACTAAAATCTTCCAGCCTTTTTTCGAAAATAATTATTGTATTTTAAATCGAAAAAACATATTTTAAGCTCTCTAAGCAACCTAATTTAATTCATTCATTTACAATAGTTTTAGCCCCGAAAACGATATTCTTTTTTTATGAAAATTTTGAGAACTTAAACCGTTGCAATATTGCAACTTATGAA
>Ga0247740_1000150_pt1 | contig 36309 bp, 29 predicted proteins | sample UWRJL148409B2_FD_180942 | JGI IMG/M metagenome (GOLD analysis project Ga0247740, IMG submission 180942) | Plant litter microbial communities from Arlington Agricultural Research Station in Wisconsin, United States - UWRJ-L148-409B-2 | ecosystem: Environmental > Terrestrial > Plant litter >...
GGGTGGCTGCGTGCGAGCGGCAGTGCGAGCAGCGGCTTATTCAACCTGGAGCTGAAATACAATAACCCCGGTTCCGGGACTTTGGCACAATTCAACGGGAACATCAGTCAGATGAACTACCACTACGCGGCAATACCCTCCGCAAGTGTATTAGCTACGGACAGGGCGTTTAGCTACAGCTATGATGACCTGAACAGGCTCACCAATGCATCGCTTTCAACGGGCACGGATCTGAACGAGCAACTGAGCTACGATGAACTTGGCAACATTACCGCTCTTACTCGTGGCGGGCAAACCTACGGCGCACTGGGCTATACCTATACCAATGGACTGCTAACGGCGGTAAGCGCTGCATCTGGTACAGGCTTTACCGCGAGAAGCTATCTTTATGACCGTAACGGCAACGCTACCAGCGGAGGGACGCTGGAAACCAAACTGGCCTACAACATGCTGAACCTGCCTGCTACGGTGAAGAACAGCGCCAACACTACCATCATTACGTATACTTATGATGCAACGGGGCAGAAGCTGAGAACGGTAAGTACTGCGGATGGCACGCGGGAATACATCAGCGGGATCAACTATGTTGCCGGGGCTATAACTACTATACAAACCGGAGAGGGCCGGATCTTCAACAGCGGCGGCACCTACACCTATCAGTACGACCTTAAGGACCATTTGGGCAATACCAGGGTGACCTTTGACAAGCACCCCTCTACAGGCGCAGTGCGCATTCTTCAGGAGGACGAATATTACGCATTCGGTTTGCTTAAAGGCAGATACGATTATGGCAATGGAAACCGTTATCTTTATAATGGAAAGGAGCGTCAGATCGATCTTCTGGACCAGTACGATTATGGCGCGCGGTTTTATGATCCGGTGATTGCAAGGTGGACGAGTGTGGATCCTCTGACGGAGCTTGGTAGACGTTGGTCTCCCTTCGCATACGTATTCAACAATCCTATGCGTTTTATTGATCCTGATGGGATGTGGGGTGATTACTATGATCAAGGCGGCAATAAGGTTGGCACTGATGGTATAGATGATAAAAAAGTGTATGTAGTTGCGGATAAAAAGGAGGCCAAAGCTATTGAAAAAAATACTAAGGCTGGAACTAACGTTCAGGCCGGAGGTGTCCAATCTGCAGTAGAACTACCAAGTGCTTTTGTAAGGGGAGAAATGGGTAAAGCCGTAGATCGATCAAATAGTCCTAATAAAAGTGTTGGCGATTTATCCGGTGGATTTCATGAAGAGGGCGGCATTTTTGGTACAAACAGTGAAGGTCAGGAAGTAGTAAATAATGCTGAGCCGGGTCAGTATGCTGACCCCCGTACAGATTCACAGGCAACCGTAGATGTTTTTAGCGGGGATAACGGTACAATAAAAAAAACCTCTGGAATGTTCCATGTTCACCCTAAAGGTTCATTTAGTCCAGGATCCAATACAATTGGTGGTGTATCAGCAAGTTTTAATCAAGAACCATCTGCTAGCATGGATATACCGACAGCCAAGTATAATGCAGGAACGGGTGCTGTTAAGGGTAACTCGTATGTTTTAGGTGCGAGAGATGGAAAAGTTTACATTTACAACGGGAATGGCGTAGTGGCTACTTTTCCTTTATCTAAGTTTACAACAATAGGCATCAAATGAAATATATTATAATATTAATTGCTTTAGCATTCCATGTTGGAAGTGCGCTATGTCAAATAAAGAAAAGTGACTTAGATGGTAGATGGACAATGTGCAATGAAAATGATTTATATGCCACTGTAGATACAATCGTGTTGCATCAAGATATAAACTATCAGTATTATGTTAAAGAGTGTTGCCACTTCATTAACTGGAATATTAAATCAAAAAGTATTGAAATTGAACAACTTTTTTCATGTCTCGAGCCAGGAAGTGTTACGAAGGACAATGTAAAACGAACGATTAAACTCTTAAAGTCCAATCATAATCAAGTGATTGTAATATATGAAAATGGAAAAATATCAAGAAAGTTTAAAGTAGTAAAATTTGAAACGTTTATCGTTAATAGATATCCTTATGAGATTAAAAGTTTGATTCTTAAAAAGGAACATTAATATAAATAATAAAAAACGAGCCCAGCCATTAGGTTGGGCTTTTCTATTTCTTAGTATGCCTTATTAGAGCAAATATCATTGACGGCGCATATGTGTCGCGCATGCCTTAACCAGCAGCCAGTTTTGCTTTAAATAACTACCGACAGCAAACGATAACAAATGGCGGGTAGCACCCCCCGCTGGCGCGAGAATGTCGGGATGGCCGGAGCGAAAACGCTTCTCGTGCCTTTACAGTTTAAAAAAAGTGTTTCATTTACAAGTGTAAACTTGTGTATTTTACAAATGCTTAGTTTTTAGTAAATTAATGGCTATTTATAGGTAAACATACTGACGAATAAGTAGTTTCAGGGCGTTTCATTACAAAAATCAAACACCTTGGTAATCAGCTTATTTTTTAAAATTCTGTTTCATTCGTTTCTACTGTATTATATGTTTTTGTGAAACGCTGTCAAGCGTTAGCGATAGCGGATACAGCCCACGCGCATAGAACGCAGTCATTTTAAAAAGAGCGGCACGGTTGCCGCCTTACAGATCAAGCTGGCGGACAGTTTGCAGTATGACCACACAGGCCGCATCACATTTACACGTAACAAAGTAAACAGTGGCAACTGGGTAGTACTAAGCCGGGCATATTACAACGAAATAGGGCAGCTAAAGAACAAGCGGTTGCATAGCGAAGACGGGGGAAGCAGCTACCTGGAAGATTTGCAGTTTATGTACAACGAGCGTGGGTGGCTGCGAGCCAGCGGCAGCGCCAACAGCGGGGTGTTCAACCTGGAGCTGAAATACAACAAACCCAGCGCAGGGCCTTTGCCACAATTCAACGGCAACATCAGCCAGATGAATTATCACTATGCGGGCATATCACCCACAGTGGCCGCCACCGACAGGTCTTTCGGCTATGCTTATGATGACTTGAACAGGCTCACCAATGCATCGCTTTCAACGGGCACAGACCTGAACGAGCAGCTAACGTATGATGAGTTGGGTAACATCACTGCGCTTACTCGTGGCGGGCAAACCTACAGCGCCCTGGGATATACCTACACCAACGGATTGCTGACTGCGGTGGGTGCCACGGCAGGTACAGGCTTTACACCGAGAAGCTATGCCTATGATCGTAATGGCAATGCCACGACAGGAGGGACGCTAGAAACCAAGCTGGCCTACAACATGCTGAACCTGCCCGCTACGGTTAAGAATAGCGCCAATACTACCATCATGACGTACACTTATGATGCAACGGGGCAGAAGTTGCGAACAGTAAGCACTGCCGACGGCACACGGGAGTACATCAGCGGGATCAATTACGTTGCCGGAGCCATCACCACGATACAAACCGGAGAGGGCCGGTTATTCAACAGCGGCGGCACCTACACCTATCAGTACGACCTGAAAGATCATTTAGGTAATACGAGGGTGACCATTGACAAACAACCATCCACGGGCGCGGTGCGTATTTTGCAAGAGGATGAGTATTATGCGTTCGGCTTGCTTAAAGGCAGATACGATTATGACAATGGAAACCGTTATCTTTACAATGGAAAGGAGATACAAAAAGACTTAACAGACCAGTACGATTATGGCGCGCGTTTCTACGATCCAGTAATTGGCCGTTGGACGAGTGTCGACCCATTGGCAGAGAAGTCAAGAAGGTGGAGTCCATACACATACGGAAAGAACAACCCTATCGTTATGATTGACCCTGATGGCATGTTTGATGTCAATATTATCGGTGATAAGGCTGATGAAGCAACGAAGCAGTTGCAACAATCTACTAGCTTAAAGTTATCTCGAGATAAGGAAACGGGTAAACTATCGGCAACTGGTGAGGCCAAAACACCCGCAGATGAAAAGCTCTTACAAGCAATAACAGATAAGAATACAGTGGTTAATGTAAATGCAACATCTTCTAATTACACTGAAGATGGTAAATGGTTTGTAGGTGGCGCATTTGGCGGGAGTACGGTTTCAAATGGCATTACAACAGCTACTCAAACGGTTAATCCGAAACATACCAAGGAAATAGATGAGTTCTATGGAGCGGCAAAAGGGTCATCTGTAATGCACGAGGTTTTAGAGGCTTTCATTGGAGCAAAGGAAAGCCCTGGGTCGGGTGCTCCCATTTGGGGCGCCTCGAGCCAAGAAAATACGAATTACCAAAATGCTCATGACAAAGCGAATGTTATAGACCCACGGCACGTAAACCCCCAAGTTGTAATGGATGGCAACACGGGACAGCTATATATTACTAAGCCTCATCCGATTGTTCCGGAATTGCCGATAGATAAGTTAATTAACGATAGGAAAAAGAAATAATGAGACTACTAAGCTTAGTTTGTTATGCTTTGTTCTTTTTACAAAGCAATCATTCACCCAGAACTCTTAAAGTTGTGTCTGTGGTTGAATATAAAGAAGGTTATGTGTTGACTGGTATAGACACTTTAACGATCGACACAGTTTACTTCGTCTCGTTAAAAGGTATCTTAAAATACAAAAAGAGTAAATTCAAGAAGATCAACATCGGCGAAACATATGCCTTCGATATTACGGATATGGACAATGTTAATGGCCACCTACCTGCCGCGCTGCCGAACGGATATAGCATTAAAATCGGAAAAACTGTTCTAAAACGTAATTCTAGATACGGAAAGACAATAAACACGACGCAATATCTTGCTAGGAATACAACAGATTTGTATGTGTGTAAAAAAAAATTGAGGTAGTGTTTCCAAGTTGTTGGTAACACTATCTCCAATCAAGCCCAACCTCGTGTTGGGCTTTTCTATTTCTTAGACTTTGCTTTAAAGTCTCTTACAAGAGCATCCACGTTAGTAAACACTTGTTGTTGTTCAGCGTCGGCTAGAAAAGTACGATTAATTTTTATGTGTACTGAAACATTCGTATCTTTAGGAAACCAAAGGCAATTTAGAAATACTGTTAACACACCATTAACAGCAAAAAAGAGAGCTCATCATAATTTCGTATAACGAGCTAAAAATCAATAAAATATTCGTCATAATAAAAATATAGGCGATGGGTTTCAAACCCTAACCTGGCATCGAGTGATGAGTTGTGCAGAGACCCAGAATTACTGCTGCGAAGAAACTGGTTTTTGGAAAGAAGCAGAGAGAAGAGGTAGCACGCTTAAAAATTGATGTGCTTCTGATGAAAAGCAATCTGGAACATAGTTATCATAGTCCCATTTATCGTTAAGCGTGACGTATAGGTCTATACAGTCATTTTCTATATCTCTAAAGGAGTTCCATTCCCTAAAATGTAATAGCAAGCAGATCGACTTCCAGTCGCTCAGGAGTTCACTTAATAATTCAGCACTATTTGTGAAAGTAAATTCGTATTGAATATTTAGTGTTTCTTGTATATTAAAAATTCTTTCTTTTGGCCTCGATAGAATCAACTGGTCAGAGCGACTTCCTGCCATTTTTGCAATAACCTCTATGAAAATATTAGCCATAGTTACTGCCATGTTTTTGCTAATAGTTGAATCGTAAGATTCACTATTTTCTGTTTCGGCAAATTAGATGTTAATCCAGGAATGACCAGGATTATAAACAACATCTACATAGCTAAATTTGTAATTCGGTTTGGGCGACATATCTATTACTATGAGAACGATATATAAAACACATACAGTTGTTAAAGTTTTTTTACTTTATTTACGCCTCTCAAAAATGTTTCTTCAGTTGTTGCTTTCGTAATTACATCTTTGAATGCATCCCAAAAATCTTTTTCCACCTGCTTAGATATTTCGTTACAGATAATATAAGCAAGCAATTCTTCAAATTGAAGCCATTTATCACTTAAAATTATTTCTGTTTTTGAAGAATTCAAGTCAAGGTCATTCGTTCCACATATATCAACTACTAATATTAATGGAAAAGGCCACTGGACCTTCACTCGATTATATTTTCTTACGCAGGAATCTCGCTCAATGTCATGTAATTGTCATTTTGGTAAATAGCGAAATGTTGTACCTATGTTGTACCCAAACTAAAAGAGGCAATTAGTGTCTTTCACCTAACTGCCTCATTTTCAAGTACTCAGAGCGGGAATCGAACCCGCACTCCGTTTACGGGAACAGGATTTTAAGTCCTGCGTGTCTACCAGTTCCACCATCTGAGCCGGCATTTGTCCCGATCTGATCGGGATGTCAACCTTTTAAAAATAAAACCCCTCTGTAGTTCAGAAGGGAGTTATTTGGAGCGAAAGACGAGATTCGAACTCGCGACCCCGACCTTGGCAAGGTCGTGCTCTACCAACTGAGCTACTTTCGCGTTGGTGTTTCCGTTTAGCGCTTTTGCGTTGCGGAGTGCAAATATAGACAGAAAAGCATATTCTGCAAGGGAAAAAACTATTTTTTTTGAATGTTTTTATAACTCGCTGTCTTTCAAAACATCGGCTGTCGGGCTGCCACCAAAGTGGCAGCCCCGGGGCGCACTATTCTCCTTAGAATATCGATTATCTTTATTTGCCCGCATAAGAAATTTTAAAAATAGCTCCCTTTACATCGTCAGTAACATATATAGAGCCATCGGGTCCTTGCGCCAGGCCCGTTGGGCGGTATTTAATTGGGCCGTTAGGTTTCGCTAAATCTATACCTGAAAAATTATCGGCAAAAATCTCCCATTCGCCTGCGGGTTTACCATTTTTAAAGGGTACAAATGCCACAAAATATCCTTTTTTTAATGCCGTTGATTGGCTATGTAACGCCACGAAGGCCCCGTTTTTATACCGGGCAGGGAACTGACTTCCGGTGTAAAATAGCAGGTCATTAGGCGCCAAATGAGCCGGGAAAGCAATTGCGGGGTTGATGTATTTATTATCGACTGTTATTATACCGTCCCCGCCATATTCCGGCGTTAATATTTTTTTCTTTTTAATATGATCAAAATATACAAATGGCCAGTCAGCATCTGCACCTTCATGCAGTTCATACACGGTTTCGGCAGGTATTTCTGCATTTTGTTGCGCGGTGTAGTATTGCGGAAACCTGTCGTCAAAATTTGCCCGGCCATGTTGGGTTGCAAATAATGTTCTGGTGTTGCTGTTCCATTCAATACCAATTGCACTTTTTATGCCTTTAGCGTAGTGCACGCCATCGGCGTAGGTTTGACTAAGTTTATCCGCTTTAAATTTCCAAACCCCGGCAATAGAATCTAAAAGCGGGCAACCGGGCATACCTTTATTAGAGTTTTTTTCTCTGCACTCCTCAGAGTAAGACCCAATAGCTACGTATAAATTATTCTGATCATCTAAAGCGATGGATTTGGTGTTGCCCGTTTTTCTTGCTATTAAATCCCGAACAATTATTTCAGGTTTATCAAGGTTTATCACTTCGCTTTTATCATTCAGTTTATATCTGAACACCCCCGTATTTGAAGCAGAATACAAATATCCGTTGCTGATCTTGATACCTGTGCCTGGGTAATTTGCAAAGCCAACTTTCTTATCCATGCGGCCATCATGATTGGCATCACTTAAAAAGTAAACACCATTTCCACTTTTCATGGAATGCATTTTTACATAAATATCTCCGTTATTAGTTACAGCCATGTGCCTTGTGATACCTAAAGAATCGGCAACAATGGTGGCAGAAAAACCTGCCGGAAGTTTCAGATCAGCATTATAATCAGCAAAATTTAAAACTACTGAAAAACCGGTTAACCCGATTGCAGCTAATAAAAGGCAAGCTGAATAAAGAAATGTTTTGTTCACGATAATAGTTTTAGGTTTACAACTAACCAAAGCTATTAAAAGTTATCTGATTAATATAGTCTTTTAGAATTATCCGGATTTGGGATATGTGCTATTTATTTCCGTCATAGTCTTTCAAGACTTCCGCTACCCGGTCGTTCTCAAAACCGCGACCAATGGCATATTGTTGCAGCTTATAACGGCGGGTGTAAGTGTTGCTTTCGTTTAATAAAATGGCTTTTTTTTCAATTATTGTGCGCAATGTGTCAAGGTAATCATCATAATTGATACTGTTAAGCGCTTTTCTTATCAGCACATCGGGAACTTGCTTTAATTTAAGCCCCTGTTTTATTTTGATTTTTCCCCAGGCTTTTTGTCTGAATTTACCTATGGCGTATGCCTTGGCAAAGCGTTCTTCGTTTAAAAATTCGCCTTCAATAAGTTTAGCTATTATGTTTTCCACAGCAGCGGGCCAAAGCCCCCACTCGTATAACTTGTCCCTAACTTCCTGTTGTGATCGCTCCTGGTAAGCACAATAGTGCCCTGCTTTTTTCAGCGCGAACTGCTCATCGATAATTTTTTGCTTTTTTGGATCGTCCATCAAAACCAAAATTGCCAAAAATTTCTTCTATTGACAGAAATATAAGCAAATTAGCGTCACATTATGCTCAGCAACCAATACTCCATTCAGCAGGTTAAGGATATTATTAAAGCCGAAGGCGACATTATTACGGATGATGTGATCAACGTTTTACTTACGGATAGTCGCCGTATAACCAATGCCGTCGATGGTTTATTCTTTGCCCTGAGCGGCAGGCGTAACGGCCATGCTTTTATAGCCGAAGCTTACGCTGCCGGGGTACGTAATTTTGTTGTTAAGCAGGGGCCGGAAATAAAGCTGCCGCATGCCAACTTTTTAATAGTACCTGATGTATTAACAGCGTTGCAGGCTCTTGCCGCTTATCATAGAGACCGTTTTAATATTGAAGTGATAGGTGTTACCGGTAGCAATGGTAAAACCATTGTGAAGGAGTGGCTGTATCAATTGCTGGCTATTGATAAAAATGTGGTGCGTAACCCTAAAAGCTATAACTCGCAAATTGGGGTGCCACTCTCTGTATGGCAAATGAGCGATAAGAACGATCTGGCCATATTTGAAGCGGGGATTTCTATGCCCGGCGAAATGAGCCTTTTAAAGGCTATTATAAAGCCATCTGTGGGTGTGCTAACCCACCTGGGCCCGGCGCATAATGAGGGTTTTGAAGATTTTAAAGACAAGGTGCGCGAGAAATTGAAATTATTTGCGGGTAGCCGGTTGGTAATTTATAATTATGACCAGGTTACCACCTACAAAGACGAGATAATTGCAGACACCTGTTTCACCTGGAGCCGCACCTTCAGGCAAGCTGATCTGTATGTATTCAGCGAGACAGTTATAGCTAAAAACTATTACCTGCGGGCAAAGTATAAGGATAAAGAGATAGAGTGTCTTATTCCGTTTACTGATCAGGCATCGGTAGAAAATGCCATAACCTGTTGGGCAACCATGCTGGCGCTGGGCTATTCGCCGGTTGAAGCAGACAAGCGTATTGAGCGCCTTAGCCCGGTAAGTATGCGGCTGGAGCTTAAAACCGGAACTAACGATTGCTCTGTTATTGACGATACCTACAACTCTGACATACAATCATTAGAGATAGCACTCAACTTTTTAAATCAGCAAAATCAGCATAAAAAACGGACGCTTATTTTGTCGGATATATTCCAGTCCGGGCTAACGGCAGAAGTGCTGTATAAGCAGGTAGCAGAGTTAGTAAATAACAAAAATATTGACAGATTTATAGGCGTAGGAGAGGCGCTTATGAGCAGACAAGATAGTATTGAGGTGCCGGATAAACATTTCTTTACTGATACCAACGCCTTGTTGGCTAATCTCAATAGCCTCAGATTTAGAGATGAAACCATATTAATAAAAGGTTCGCGCAGCTTTGAATTTGAGCGGATAAGCAGACTGCTATCGCAGAAGAATCATGAAACGGTAATGGAGATCAACCTGAATGCTTTGTTGAACAATCTGAATTACTATAAAGCCAAGCTAAAACCCGGCGTTAAGGTAATGGCAATGGTAAAAGCCTTCTCCTACGGTAGCGGAACTTTTGAGCTGGCCAATATGCTGCAATATAATAAAGTTGATTACCTGGCGGTGGCGTATGCTGACGAGGGGGTGTCCTTGCGCCAAACCGGAATTACCCTCCCCATTGCGGTAATGAACACCGAATATTCTGCCTTTGATAAATTGATAGAATATAAGCTGGAACCTGTAATGTACAGCTTCGGTTTGTTGGATGAGTTTGTTAAATATGCCCAGCTTAATGAGATATCTGCCTATCCGGTGCATATAAAAATAGACACAGGCATGCACCGCCTTGGGTTTGAAGAGTTTGAGATAGGTACCCTTTGCGATATGCTGGAGATTAACAAGTACATACGGGTTAAGTCGGTTTTCTCTCATTTAGTGGCGAGTGATGCAGCAGAACATGATGGCTTTACAGCAACTCAGATAAAACGTTTTGACTCGGCTTACAAACAAATAGAGGAAGCTTTAGGGTATAAAGTTATTAAACACCTTTGCAACACCTCTGGCATTACCCGCTGGCCCGCAGCGCAATATGATATGGTTAGGTTAGGCATCGGTCTTTACGGTGTTGACGCGGCTGTATCACCTACAGATAATGGCTTGCAGCCAATTGCCACATTAAAAACAAGCGTCTCGCAGGTGCGTAAAGTAACTGCTGGTGATACGATAGGCTATTCGCGAAAAGGCGCGATGGCTGATAATGGTAAAATAGCCACAGTACGTATAGGATATGCGGACGGTTATCTGCGAGCCTTTGGTAACGGTGTGGGTAAAATGCTGGTAAATGGCACCCTCGTACCTACAATAGGCAACATATCTATGGATATGACCATGATAGATGTTACTGCTTTAAATGTAGAAGAAGGTGACGACGTTATAGTGTTTAATAATGAGTACCGCATTGAAGAATTGGCCACTCAGATTGGCACTATTCCTTATGAAATTTTAACTAATATTTCGCAACGGGTAAAAAGGGTGTACTTTTACGAATAGAAATATTCGGAGAAAACATGAAGAAGGTATTTGGTGCGTTGTTAAACTATTTTCTGAAGGGTGTTATAGTAGTTGTGCCTATTGGGGCAGCCTTTTTTTTGATCTACTGGGCCATCTCCACAATAGATAACGCACTTAATATCAGCGATATTTTTTGGGCCGATAGCGCAACCGGTAAACCCATGTATATACCGGGTTTGGGTATCCTCAACGTTTTTGTGGTGATAATGATAGCGGGCGTTTTGGTTACCAATGTAGTTACTGATCCGATAAAAAAGTGGTTTAACCGCTGGATAAACCGTTTACCGCTTTTTAAATTTCTGTATTCTTCCATTAAAGACCTTACCAATGCCTTTGTTGGCGACGAAAAGAAGTTTAACGAAGCAGTTATTGTTGAGGTAAACGAGACTGGCTTAAAAAAAATTGGGTTTTTAGTTCAAAAAGACCTCACCAAATTAGGCTTACCCGGCGAGGTAGCTGTGTATTTCCCATATTCCTATTCGTTTGCAGGGCAGGTTGTAATTATATCTGCTGATAAAGTTAAACCAATTGATAGGAATGCCGCCGATATGATGAAGTTTGTTATATCAGGGGGGGTTAGCGGACTGGATTAGCTATTGTTTTACTTTTCAATTTGGCAGCCTTCCGGAAGCCTTTTATTACGATAAACACAGCTATCAAAACCATTACAGCGCCTATCAAATAAGAAAAGCCTGGAAAATACCATCCTGCATCTTTTTGGGTAGATGCATAAAAGGTGTAACCAAACAGCAAAGGCCCGATAATTACACTTAAGCTGTTAACTATAGTTATAGCTCCCTGTAATTCTCCCTGCTCGTTTTTTGCCACTTTTTCTGTTGCCATTGCCTGCAAGGCGGGTCCGCCTATACCGCCAAGGCAATAAGGTATTATAAACAAATACATCATCCATCCCTGGCTGGCAAAGGCCAGTAGTATCAATCCAACTGCGTAAAAAAGCAAACCTGCCACAATGTTTTTTTGCTGACCAAATTTTGGAATTGTATACCGTATAAGGCCACCCTGTATAGCTACCAGCAGAACGCCTATAAAAATACCAAATGTACCAACGCTGCTCAAGGTCCATTCAAACTTTTCAAACAGGTAAAAGGATAAAAGATATTCAACTGATTTTTGGGCAATATAAACCAGGGAAAGTACACTGATTAGCCCGCCCAGTTCAGGGTGCTGTTTAAAAATGGTTACAAGAGAACCCACAGGATTGGCGCGTTTCCAATTAAAATCGCGCCGATGCTGTGGTTTTAGCGACTCTGGTAACACAAAAAACCCGTAAAGAGCATTGCAAAATGCGAATGCCGCTGCCGCCAGGAAAGGAAATTTTAAGTTCAGGTCGCCAAGATAAGCGCCCAACCCGATACCGATAATAAAACCAAACCCAGATGCTGCACCCACCAATCCAAAGTTTGCGGCCCGTTTATCCCCTGTACTAACATCTGAAATATAAGCTGTAGCAGTAGCGTTACTTGCCCCTGCAACTCCGGCTATAAAACGCCCTACAAACAGCCAAGCAATAGTAGGAGCAAAAGCCATAAACAAATAGTCAATGCTAAAGCCTATTAAAGAAATAAGAAGAACAGGCCTACGACCATATTTGTCGCTAAGCCCGCCAATAATTGATGCAAACAGTAATTGCATACTGGCATATACAAAAGTTAGCCAACCGCTATATTTAGATGCCGTACTTACATCAACATGCCCTAATGTTTCCAGAAGTTTTGGTAGCACAGGTACAATTATACCCAATCCTAATACATCAATAAAAATAGTAATGAATATAAAGCCAAGTGCTGCGGACTGTTTTGTTTTAGGCTCCTTTGAATGGGTTGTTTCTGAATCAGGTGTAAGTTGTTCCAACATGTTAAAGCCCAAAATTAAATCTAACTATTAACCATTAAGTTAACTTTGTGTTTCTTTTAAAACTTCTTATTGCTAAAATCGCTCCTATTAGCATCAAAACTGATCCAATAACAAAAGGAGCTCCCGGAAATTGTATGTTATTAGCTGGACGCGTAAAGTAGTAAAACGATTCCGTCATCACCAGCGGCCCAAATATAGAACTCAAACTCATCAAGCCTGTTAAACCGCCTTGCAAATTACCCTGCTCGTTGGCAGGTACTTTGTTGCTCATGTAGCCTTGTATAGCAGGCCCGGCTATACCGCCCAAGCAGTAAGGCACCAGTATGGCAAACATCATCCAGCCTTTAGTGGCAAAAGCAAATAAAATTAGGCCAGCAGAATAAAGTAATAATCCCACCCATATACTGCGCTGTTCGCCAAGTTTAGGGAGTATAATTCTGATCAATCCACCTTGTACTACACCTATCATTAAACCTACAAAACCTAATGAGTAACCAACCCAATCTTCGTTCCAATGGAATTTATACATGGTATAAAATGTCCACACGCTTTGTACGGCTTGTGCAGCAAAATAAACCAGGAATAAAACAACAGCCAAGCCAACTACCGAATCGTATTTTTTTAGCTGAAAAACAGAGGTGAAAGGATTGATCTTTTTAAGATCCAATGGCCGCCTGTGTTCAAGAGGTAATGATTCCGGCAGCATAAAATACCCGTAGGTTGCATTTGCAAAGGCCAGTAAAGCGGCAGCAATAAACGGATAATGCATATCATGTTTGCCCAACACTCCGCCAATAACCGGCCCGATAATAAAGCCAAGACCAAAAGCCACACCAATCATCCCAAAATTTTGAGCACGTTTTTCGGGCTCGCTAACATCGGCTATGTAGGCTGTAGCGGTAGTAAAGCTGGCTCCGGTAATTCCGGCTACGATACGGCCAACAAATAACCACACAATTGTTGGTGCAAAGGCTGAAAACAAATAATCGATGCCAAATCCTAAAAGCGAAAAAAGCAACACAGGCCTTCGGCCAAATTTATCGCTCAGATTGCCTATCAGAGGTGCGCAGGCAAATTGCATTATGGCATATGCCGCAGTGAGCCAACCCGCGTATGCAGATGCTTCGCTGATGTCGCCTTTTATAAGATGCGCAATAAGTTTTGGTATAACAGGTATAATGATACCTAAACCCATTACATCAATTAATAACGTAGCGAAAATGAAACCCAGGCCGCCCTTTTTTTGTTTTTTATCTATTTCCATCAGAGCGGCAAAGATATAATTTGATGTTGGTGTTTAGCAGGTATATAAAATTGCGAATGAGATTAAAAGTTGGGCTTTAATACATACTTGTTGTAGAAACGGAAAATATGTTCTGTAGCCTCTTCGGCGGTATCAACCAAACGGTATAAGTTTAAATCGTCCGGGTGTATATTGTGTTCTTTCTCCAACATGTTTTTGGCTACCCAATCAAACAAACCACCCCAGTAATCAGTACCCACAAATACAATCGGGAAACGGGCTATTTTGCCTGTTTGTATCAAGGTCATCGCTTCAAAGGCCTCGTCCATAGTGCCAAAACCACCGGGAAGCACTATAAAGCCCTGCGAGTATTTCATGAACATTACTTTGCGCACAAAAAAGTAGTCAAACGCAAGCAGCTTATCCCGGTCAATATATTTATTGTTAAACTGCTCAAACGGAAGTTCAATATTTAAGCCTACAGATTTTCCTCCGGCCTCGTATGCGCCTTTATTGGCAGCTTCCATAATGCCCGGGCCACCGCCTGATATTACACCATATCCTCTTTCGGTAAGCATGCGTGCTATATCCTCGGTCATTTTGTAATATAAATGGTCTGTCTTTGTGCGTGCAGAGCCGAATATAGAAACACACGGACCTATTTTGGCCAGTTTTTCAAAGCCGTCAACAAATTCGGCCATTATTTTAAATATCTGCCAGGAATCACTAACCTTAATCTCCTGCCAGTTTTTGTTATCAAACGCTCTTCTTAATTTTTCGTCTCCGGTCATATCTCTCTAAACCTTTATAATATTTATCTGTTTTAAAAATTCTTTATATTAAATCAGACGCTCTTCGTTTCTTTTTTTACTGATGAGGTAACTAACAACCCTATAAACGTTATTAAGCCGTTAACCAATATCAACTCGTTGTCAAATGTATAGCCAAAAAGCGCCGTTGAGTGCGAGCTAAGGTAATAACATATTGCGGGTGATATCAAACAAATAAAAGGTACCAATTTGTCCTTTACCTGCCTGCCACCCATAAATAAGCCAAACGAATACAGACCGAGCAACGGCCCATAGGTATAAGATGCAACTTTAAATATGGCACTAACAACAGCATCATTATTTATAGCATTGAAAATAACTATTGTTAAGAGTAATAATACAGAGAAACCAATATGTACGTAATGCCGCGTAGCAACGTTGGCTTTGCTATTAACATCCTTGCCTTTGTTAAAGTTTAAAAAGTCCACACAAAAAGATGTGGTGAGGGCCGTAAGTGCAGAATCTGTTGTGGCGAATGTAGCTGCAGTAAGGCCTAACATAAAAACTATTGCCGGAATAACCCCAAGGTACTTCAAGGCGATAGTGGGGTAGAGGTAATCAGTCTTTTCAACAGTAACGCCATATTTTGCAGCATACATATACAGCATGGCACCAACGCATAAAAAAAAGATATTGATCACTACAAATACCCCGGTAAAGCTGAACATGTTTTTTTGTGCTTCGCGGATGTTTTTTAAACTTAAATTTTTCTGCATCAGGTCCTGGTCAAGGCCAACCATGCCAATGGTAATGAACATACCCCCTATAAATTGTTTACCAATATGGAAGTGGCTGGTCATGAAATCATCAAAGAAAAATATTTTTGAGTAGCCGCTGTTTTTGACAGCCTCAACGGCTTCAAAAACGCTCATGTCCAAGCTGCGGCAAATAAAGTAAATAGATAAAAAAACCGATGATACCAGGAACAGCGTTTGCAGGCTATCAGTTATAATAATAGTTTTTAATCCGCCTTTAAAAGTGTAGGCCCATATCAGCAACAAACAAATTATAACCGTTGCGAAAAACGGAATGCCGTAGCTGTCAAATATAAACCGCTGTAAAACAATCACCACCAAATAGAGCCTGAAAGCAGAGCCAATAGTACGGCTCAGCAAAAATATACCCGCTGCGGTTTTATAACTCCAGGTGCCCAAAGCATGTTCAATATAGCTGTAAATTGATGTCAGCTTCATGCGGTAATACAAGGGCAGCAATACCGTAGCCACTATTATAAAACCCGCAGCATTCCCTAAAATAAATTGAAAATAAGCAAACTGATCGCCGCTGGGTGCGCCAACTTTGCCTGGTACAGATATAAACGTTACACCGCTAAGCGCGGTACCAATCATACCAAAAGCCACCAGGTACCATTTTGAGTTGCGATTGGCTACAAAGAAGGTATCATTATCAGCTGACTTACGTGAGGTTAACCAGGAGATGACGAGTAACACTAAAAAGTAGCCGATAATGAAGGAAAGCAGTATACCGGATGACATGCAATTTAAAATATTAAAACCGCTCGTCATTGCGAGGAACGAAGCAATCTCTACACGACAGTTGCTGCTGCTTTGATTAGCATATGTAGGGATTGCTTCGTTCCTTGCAATGACGCGCAGGTTTGTGTGAACCGTAAGCGATTTACCTAATATTTCTTACTTTCGCAAAATGAATTTCTCATCCAAGTTGCTGGAAAACGCCGTTGCGGAATTTGCTAAACTCCCTGGAGTGGGGCAAAAAACCGCGCTGCGCTTGGTTTTGCATTTGCTTAATCAAAATAAGCAGGAGGTTGAACAGTTCAGCCACGCAATAACCAAATTACGCAACGAAATACAGTTTTGCCATCGCTGTCATAACATATCTGATACCGCAGTTTGTGAGATCTGCTCATCGCCTAAACGCGATGATAGTATAATTTGTGTTGTTGAAGATACGCGCGATGTAATGGCTATTGAAAATACCAGTCAGTTTAACGGTTTATACCATGTTTTGGGCGGATTGATATCGCCGATGGACGGTATAGGTCCGTCTGATCTGCAAGTAGACTCGTTGGTTGAACGACTGAAGGACAGCGAGGTTAAAGAAATAATATTTGCCCTTAGTGCTACTATGGAAGGCGACACCACTATTTTCTATCTGCATAAAAAATTAAAAGATTTCAACATTAACATTTCTACTATAGCGCGTGGCATAGCGTTTGGTGGTGAGTTGGAGTACGTTGATGAGATCACCTTAGGCCGATCCATCGTAACGCGTGTTCCTTATCAAAACTCATTAACCAAGTAGTATGAAATTATCTGTAGTTGTAGTAAATCATAACAGGTGTGATCTGTTAAAACTTACGCTAAATTCTTTAATCAAGGCTTCGAATAGTGTTGATAATGAAGTTATTATAATTGACAATGCATCTACGGACTGTACTATAGAAATGTTAGAGGCCGACTATCCTCGGTTTCGTGTTATCAGCAATAAGGTTGATGAGGGTATAGCCAAAGCGGCTAACAGGGGTATACAGGCTTCAAGAGGAGAGTATATTTTACTAGTCAACCCCGATGTTATTTTAGGAAAAGAGACCTTAGAAAAGGTCACAGCCTTTATGAATGATCATCAGGACGTTAGCGGCCTGGGTGTACGTATGTTAGGAGCACAGGGAACCTTTCTTCAGGAGTCAAACCGCGGCCTTACAAAACCCTGGATAAGTTTCTTTAAAGCTACCGGGTTGGCAAAACATTTTCCAAAATCGCGTCTAAGTAACCGCAACAATAAAGAGTGGGTGCAGGAGTTTCAAACATCTGAAATTGATATTTTGAACGGTGCATTTATGTTAGTGCGGAGAAATGTTTTTAACGAGATAGGTGGATTTGATGAGCGTTTTCAGCAATACGGTTATGACATTGATCTTTCTTACCGTATGCGTTTGGCGGGCTTTAAAAACTATTACTACCCAAAAACATATATCATCAATTTTAAAAGCCAGTATTTACCTAAATTTACGTGGGCATTCATAAAGCATTTTTATGGTGCTATGTTTATCTTCGCCTCAAAGTACCTGTTTAAATTGCCCGAAATAAAAGTACCGGGCATACAGCTGTACCCGGCACAATATGAAGTTGAAAGATAAAATAGTTATTATCACAGGCGCCTCTTCGGGCATTGGTAAAGCATTAGCTACTGAATTTGCAAAACGCGGCGCTAATCTGGTGTTAGGCGCGCGACAATACGTTACACTTTGCGAAATAGCGCAAACTCTTCAACAGCAATATAATATTAAGGCCGTAGCGGTACAGTGTGATGTGGTTTCGGAAAGCGATTGTGAGCATTTAATTAAGCAAGCCGTTTTAACTTTTGGTGATATTGATGTATTGGTAAATAATGCCGGGATATCTATGCGTGCCTTGTTTAAAGATACTGATATACAGGTGCTAAAATCACTGATGGACGTAAATTTTTGGGGTATGGTATATTGCACTAAATACGCCATGCCAGAGCTTTTAAAAACTAATGGCACTGTAGTAGGTGTATCGTCCATCGCAGGATACAAGGGACTGCCCGGTCGCACAGGTTATTCGGCCTCAAAATTTGCTATGAACGGTTTTTTAGATGCTTTACGGGTAGAGAACTTAAAAACCGGCGTGCATGTGCTTACTGCCTGTCCTGGTTTTACGGCATCAAACATTCGTAATACAGCGTTAAATAAAGACGGTGTACAACAGGGTGAAAGTACGCTGCATGAGGAAAAAATGATGACTGCCGAGCAGGTTGCCACTGTTATTGTTGACGGCGTTGAAAACAGGTCTCGCACATTGATTATGACCGGCCAGGGTAAACTGACTGTTTTGCTCAGCAAATTTTTGCCTGCTGTATTGGATAAGCTGGTTTATAACATGTTTAGCAAAGAAAAGGATGCCCTGTTAAAATAACAGCACTTTAATTTTATAAAGCTTATTTTGTTGCCTGCTGATATTTATAATGAAGCCGTTTTAAAGTTTCTTCGGATGCTTCGTCGCTTGATGCACCATAACCCGATACCAGTATTCCTTTTACGCCGGATGCAGATGCCAGGGCGTAAACTGTAGCCTCATCTCCCGGGTCGCTTTGCCCTTCATAACGGTAAACATCCACAATTTCAAACTCGTCGGCGGTGTAGGCTTGTTCGCCAACCAATAGTTGATTTTGTTTAAGGTTGAAATCGCAAGTAAAGCCCTGCTTGCGTAATTGTTCTATAGCTTCGGATACGGTAGCGTAATGAAATTTTTGTTTTTCCATGGCAGATGATTTAGATGGATAAAGCTACAAAAAATATTAAAGCGATGCTTTTATAATCCTGTCGCGGCCGCTCATATCATTCCTTAATTCAACCTTATTAAAACCTTTGTCTTTTAGCATATTAACGGTTTCGATGCCGTAGCTTTCGTTTATTTCTAAAAACAACAGGCCATTCTTTAATAGTTTCGCTGTCGCCAAATCTGCTATCGCCTTGTAAAATAGCAGCGGGTCGTCTTGCGGTACAAACAGCGCAGTATGCGGCTCAAAATCGGTTACATTGGTATGCATCAGTTGTTTATCAGCAGGCGTAACGTAAGGGGGATTGGAGATAATGAGGCTGAAAGTAAAAGGTAAAAGGTTAAAGGTGTGATTGGGGTTTAACACATCACCCTCAATAAAACTAACCTCAACCTGGTTAAGCCCGGCATTTTCTTTAGCGGTTTTTAACGCCCCGGCTGATATGTCAATTGCTGAAACCTGAGCATCCGGCAAAGTCTTTTTAAGGCTGATGGCAATACAGCCGCTGCCGGTGCCAATGTCTAATATATTTATGGCACCACTGGGTAAATCGCTGTTTAACACCCACTCCACCAGTTCTTCTGTCTCGGGGCGGGGGATGAGTACCGATGGATTTACTTTAAAGGGCAAGCCATAAAACTCGGTGTGCCCCAATACGTATTGTAGTGGCTTGCCCGTCGTTAGCTCTTGAAGTATTAACTCTGCCTTTTCCTGTTGATCAACGGAAAGATTATGTTCAGGAAATGCTTTTACGTAAGCGCCCGATTGACCTGTTATCTCCTTCAGCACCGTTAAAGCTATGGCATCGGCTTCCCGGCTATCATACAAAGCCTTTAGTTGCGCTCTGTATTCGGCAAATACATCTTTAACGGTTTTCATAGCGCAAAGTAACATAAAAAGCTACTTTTGTACCATGCCGACCGACGAATTATACATGCGCCGTTGCCTTGACCTTGCGGCTTTAGGCAGGGGATGGGTTAGCCCCAACCCAATGGTGGGGGCGGTTATAGTGCATAATGGTAAAATAATAGGCGAGGGCTATCATAAAAGATATGGCGGTCCGCATGCCGAGGTTAATGCTGTGAATAGTGTTTTTGAGCAGTATGATAACGCCAGCGAGCTTTTGCATCAGTCGGTAATTTATGTTTCGCTGGAGCCTTGTGCGCATTACGGCAAAACGCCGCCCTGCGCAGATCTGATCATTAAGCACCGCATACCTAAGGTAGTTGTTGGCTGTCGCGATCCATTCGATGAGGTAGATGGTAAGGGGATTGAAAAGCTGCGCGCAGCTGGCATTGAAGTAAAGTTAGGTGTATTGGAAGAGGAGTGTCGAATGCTTAACCGCCGTTTCTTTACGCGTGTACAGAAGCATCGCCCCTATATAATTTTAAAATGGGCGCAAACGGCTGACGGCTTCTTTGCGCCTGACGATAACAGCCAGTACTGGATAACCGGCACGGAATCGCGCAAGCTGGTGCATCAATGGCGAGGAGAGGAAGACGCCGTAATGGTAGGTAAACGTACCGCTGCTATTGACAATCCGCAGCTCAATGTACGTTATGGAGAGGGCCGAAACCCAAAGCGGGTAGTAATAGACAGGAGGCTGGAGTTAGACAATAATTTACACCTGTTTGACCAGTCTGTAGAGACTCTGATATTTAATGAAGTGAGGACGCAGGTTACGGGCAAAAACAAATACATAGCATTGGAAGACTTTGACCGCTACGTGCCGCAGTATATCATGTATCAGTTATACTTACAGGATATCCAATCGGTTATTATAGAGGGGGGGGCGCATACTTTGCAAAGCTTTATTGAAGCCGGTATGTGGGATGAAGCGCGCGTATTTACAGGCAATGTCGTTTTGCAGCGGGGTATACCTGCACCCCCGATAGCGGGTGTAAAAAGTGATGAACTACAATGCGGTGGTGATATGTTGGAGATATGGCACAACGATTAGATCTTAGATATGCTGTTTGACGATACCTATCTAACTATAAAAACAACCACCGAAGGCGTATTCCGCGATCGCGGCAGCAAATTTTTGGCTTTTGCTTACCCAATTATATCTGATGCGGAGATAAAGGAAATTGTTGCCCGCTTGAAAGCGGAACACCCGAAAGCCAACCACCATTGCTGGGCCATGCGGTTGGGTACCGACCGCTCCGTTTTTCGGATCAATGATGACGGGGAGCCATCAGGCACCGCGGGCAAGCCTATTTTGAATGTGCTCTTATCCCGTGATGTTACTAATTTACTGATTGTTGTTGTTCGCTACTTTGGTGGCACGTTGCTGGGCGTTCCGGGGTTGATTAACGCTTATAAGCAGGCTGCAATCGATGTGTTGAATAATGCTACAATAATTGAAAAAACAGTTCAGGATGTTTACAGTCTGCAGTTTAACCATGAGCAAATGAACGATGTAATGCGATTGATAAAGGAGCATAATCTTAATATACTATCACAACAGTTTGATACCGTTTGCACCTTACAAATAGGTATACGCAAAACTAAAGTTAACGAGGTGTTAGGCAGGCTGGAGAAGCTACAAAGCTTGAAGATCGATTACTCAAAAACCATCTGACAAAAAACGAGGTGTTGCAGAAAATATATGCAACATCTGCAACGATTTGCAACATCCAATTTTGTAAGTATCTGAATAATAGTTTTTTGTGATAATTAGCTGTTTAAACATGTAACACTTAGCAACAAGTCATCAATACAAGTCAGGAGGTTTTTAAGCAAGTTAAACACTTTGTACGTTAATTTTTACTTAGCTGTATAAAGCAACTTGCAATCCTACTTGTGGTTTGATACTTTAATCAGTAAATTTACGTAAACCCAATAATAGTGCTGCCTGAAAATACTCACATTAATAAGCTATCCGTTCTTTTATCGGTTGTGCTTTTTTTATGCGCGAATATTTCTTTTGCACAATCGCTTACGGGTTCTGTCTCGGGCAACTTTGTCCCTTTAAATGGTGCCGTCGTTAAAAATATTTCCAAAACAAAAGCAACAATGAGCGATGTTAACGGCAACTTTAAAATTAACGCCATCAGCGGAGACACGCTTACCGTAGGCTTTATGGGTTTTAAAACGGATACTTTAAAAGTTAAGCAACAGGCTTTCCTTGTTTTTACGCTACAGCCACTAACCCAACTGCTGGGCGAGGTTAATATAAGTAGCAATAGATTAAGCCCTTTAGCGCAGTTCAGGAAAAACCAGGAGGATTATAAGCAGATATACCGAATTGGAGACAATACCCACGTATTTTCAGCGAGTGGCGATTATCGGCGCATAGGTGTAGGCCTTAACATTGATGCGCTTTACAGTAATTTTAGCAAACAAGGTAAAGATGCACGTCGCTTACAAAAGGTGTTTGTGAAGGATTACTACAATGACATTGTGGATACCCGTTTTACTAAAAATTTGGTAAACAGAATAACAGGCTACCAGGGTAAACAGCTTGACGATTTTATGGCAGATAACCGGCCTTCTTATGAGTTTATCCAATCAGCTACAGATTATGATATAATTCAATTTATACAAAGGCGTACCCGGGGCATACTATTACAAACCGACAATCCAACAGCTAAAAAAACGAAAGATAAATTTAAAATAACATTCAAAAATCCTCCTATTAAAACAGCGCCGGGTTTAGGTATCCGCTGAATGTGTCATTCGGTGACCCATAATTCAGCTAACCTACAGGCGGTTGCGAAATCTGTTATTATAGCTATTATTCCTTTTTTAAGATAACGTTGATTGTTTTAATTTTTACGGCATCTTCCGTGCCTGTAAAAGCCGCCTGATCGCTCCATCGCCAATAGATCATAATTTTATCTACTTTATCGGCCCTTAAAACGTGCGCGGCGCTTAGCGGGTCGTCACTAAAAAATTCATTGCCATCAACCAGCAGGCGCTGCAGCTTTTCCCCCTGTTCAAAAATGCTACCCCGGCTGTCAATAGTAATGCCGGGCAAACGCGCCAGCAGATTATCTAATTTATCATTCGGCTGAATAACATAAGCGTTTGCCTTATAAACCACAGTATCAGTACGCCGGGCAATTATTGCATTATTAGCCTGTCCAAAATTGGTTTGACCAAAGGAACCTACCTGTGCAAACAGGTCGCCACTAGCCAAAAGCAAGTAGCCGACTAATAGAAAATTAACGAATAAGATTTTTTTCATTTTATGTTGATATGATTTGGCCAATCGAATGTACGTAAAATGTAGCTTTCCGCTTAATAATAATAATAACCGCTGGGGCTGACTAAAAAGGAGGAATCCTTTTTAGTCAGCCCCAGCCGTGGGGAAGTGTTGACAATGCATAAAGAACTCACTAAGCTTGAAAATGAAACACTAATTGAGGTGAAAGTATTAATTTAGCTAGAGAAAAATAAATCAATGGCGTTATTATACCAGTTACCCAAAACAACATGGACAGAAATTGACTTCGAAATGATGAGTTGGCATGATTGCCCAATCCATGCGCTGAGTTTCAGTGATAAGCATGAATTAATGTTTGATATTGATTATATTTTTAAGTGGGTGTTAGCTAAAAATAAAAGGAGTTATAAATTTTGGATAGCACCATGCACACTAATATTCGAAAACGTTTATAATATTCAATTTGAATCTGGTCAAACTACGCTCATAATCGATAGTATAGCAAGGGAAAATCCTAAAATACCTAAAAATGCTGTGTATATTGATAGGGAGGTGGAGTATAATTGGATAATAGATACTACAGTTGGTGAAATTGATTTTACATCTGTTGGATATAAGCAATACGTTAGGAGAGAACCTGTACTGGTAAACACACAAGGATTGGCTTTACTTGACAGAGGAGGAATATCATTTGAAACTAAGGCTTTCCATAGTCTTTGAAAGACCTGCTATACCTAAAACGTTTATTATCAATAATTTGAAAACAAGGTGTAGCGCCTTGCCTGCTACCCGCCCGCTGTTAGTCTCCGACTACGAACTATTATGCATGTAGGCTCTGACTACAGTGTTTACAAATACATCTCCAATTCCCCCTTACCTTCACGAATGATCTCAAACTCGCCATTGGTGCAGTCAACAACTGTAGAGGGTACATTATCGCCGTAGCCGCCGTCAATTACTATATCTACCAAATCCTGATATTTTTCATAGATCAACTCCGGATCGGTTGAGTATTCAATCAGGTCGTCATCATCATGTATAGAGGTGGATAGGATAGGGTTGCCCAGTTCTTTTACAATGCAGCGGGCTATGTTGTTGTCGGGCACGCGGATACCCACTGTTTTCTTTTTTGAGCTAAGCAGTTTGGGTACGTTATTGTTGGCGTTTAAAATAAAGGTGAACGGCCCCGGCAATGCTTTTTTTAACACCCGGAAGGTAGTATTATCAATGGGCTTTATAAAATCGGATATATGGCTAAGATCATAACACACAAAACTGAAATTGGCTTTTTCGGGTTTAATATTACGGATTTTACAGATCTGCTCAATGGCCCGTTGGTTGGTGATATCGCAGCCCAAACCATAAACCGTATCGGTTGGATAAATGATGATACCGCCTTTACGCAATAACTCCACCACCTGCTGAATGGTCTTTTCATTGGGATTTTCGGGATAAATCTTTATTAACATATTTTGCTTTCGGATGGTCGATTTAAAATTTATCGCTACAGCTGTTTAGCCTACTTTCTTTATCTTAAAGGATATAATGCCAGGTTTGTTTTTCAATAACGACACCATCCTGATAAATTACCTTTTCGGCAATAAGGCCATAAGTATTGTATCTATAAAGCTCGGTTACCTTGCTGGTGACAATTATTCCGTGCCCATCTCTCAGAACCGCGTCACTGGCATGCGGACCCATATGCCGGTTATTTATGATCCTTACAACTCTTTTACGTTCGTCTACAAACTGTTCATAACTAATGAAATTTTGTTCCCCAATTTCGTACATCACCGTTCTTCCGTTTTTATATACCTTTTCAATGTAACTGGGATGGTCATACATGTCATAGTATTTTATCATATCTACAACGCCACTGTCAGGCTGGGTATCTAAATACTCTTGCCTCTCATGTATTTGCACTTTACCACCTTTGTCAATCCATTCATCGTTAATAAGCCTATTCTCGGAGTTGTAGGTTAGGCGATGCTTGTAGTAAATATAATTTAACGGGCCTTCGTATCCTTCCTGTACTTTTTCTGAGAGGACCAGATTGCCTTTGCTGTTATAAGTAAAAACAATAACCGATTGCCCCGTTTTCCCTTTTCTCTCACTTGTTTCCCTTGTTTTCAGCCCTTCAGCATTGTACTCAAAAGTATTAATGTATTCTGTTGTTATTTCCTTAACACATAGCCCATCGCTATTAAAAAACGTATTGCTAACAAGTATACTATCGCCGGGTTTGCCTTCTTCAGGGTACAAGTAAGATTTTATCTCTTTGATCTTAAAATCCTTTATTAAATTTCTGTTTTCCTTTCTATCAAAATCGTCTTGAGCGGACGACGTAACGGTAATTCCCATTAATGATAAAACCAAGAATGTTATCGTGACAATCGATGCACGTGGGAGAGAATGTTTGAGGCTTTTGATGGTCATAATACTAGCAAAGCATATTTAGCTAAATTACTGCTTTTATAGCGTTAAACAGAAAAAGCCTCCCCGATAAATCAGGAAGGCTGGATCTTACTAAAAGTTAACCGAAAATTATTTTTTTGCTGCCGCGGCTTTTGCTCCGGCTTTAGGCGTGTTCCAGTAAATAAACACGCCCCGGTTAGTTGCAGTAACAATATCAACGGCGCCATCTTTGTTCAAATCCGTCGCCAAAACATCAGATCCAACGCCAGAGCGGTTGTGCACCAGTTCAGGCACAAACTTGGCGCCACCCGGTGCTTTGGCATCGCGTACGGTTTTGTACACATATACAACCGGCGCACCGTACGGGTCAGGGTCTAAAAATGTATCCAGGTGGCTGTAATAACGTTTGCCGGTAATGAAATCCATAATCCCATCGCCGTCTATATCGGCAAATGCGGCACCATGCGCTTCAGAAAATGTTACGTCACCTGCATTCTTTGTAGAATAGTCGTCAGCTATCATATGTCTTACAAATGATATTTTACCGGCAGCATCACGTTTTTGCTCAAACCAGGCCAAGCCAAAACCATGGGCATTAAGGCTGGTAACTATGTCATTGAGTTTATCTCCATTTACATCGTATACGCCCATAGCAGAACCACCCACGTGCGATCCGCGGTGCCCGTAACGGCCAAAAGCCACCGGATGATAATTCCATAACGACTTGCCATCATAATTTTTCGGGTGCTCATACCAGCCGTTTACATTCAATACGTCTAACAACCCATCACCATTTACATCGCCAACGCCAATGCCGTGCGCATTAGCTGTTCCGCGCTCAGATATGGCTGTTTGTATCCATGGTTTGGTAGCATCTGACGGATCTGGCTTGGCAAATTTCATTTGCCCGCCGCCGCCGTAAATCAGCTCGGGCTTGCCGTCGCCATCTATATCCCTAAACATAGTGATCTCAGATTGTACGCCTGTTACAACCGTATATTTATCCCAACGGCGTGATTCCCCTTTTGGATTAATAAACAATGAACTTGTTGAGGGGCCGGTTAATACATCCGGCCAACCATCGCCATTAAAGTCATAAGTATACTGGCAGTTGTAAGCGGTAAAGTTTTTTGACGGACTTACTGATGATGCAAACTCAATTTCGCGCGATTTTGTAAAATCCGGTCCGTAATAAATTATTGGTCCTGCAACCACATCCATAATACCATCGCGGTTAAAATCGCCCGCTCCGGCAGCCCATGAGTAATACATATCCTGTATGTGCTGCACCTTAAAGCGCGATGAGCCTTTTTCATCAGGCATTTTTTTCATGGCAACATCGGTGTAGCCCAATTCATTGAATTGCACCTCCCCGGTTCCGTTTACCATCAAAGCTATAGGGCCAAAACCATTGGCCCCTTCAGTTGCAGTCATATTCTCGCCACCATCATTAAAGTAAGCGCGCATCACATCAAGGTCTATTATATCTTCAAACTGGTTCCATTCGCCAGGTTTTACCGCTGTGTTGGGCCGCACTAAAGGCAATTGAACTGTTGGTGCACCTGCACCACCCGGCCCGCCCGCACCACCGGGGCGAGGCCCTCCTGCTCCTGGTCCGCCCGCGCCTCTTGCTGGCGCATTTGGATCCACCACAGGCGCCTGGCGAATGATGCCGCTTACATTGCGCAATTTTTCGCGACTTTTCTCCTTACCCTGTGCATCCAGTATTATTTTATATGAACCTATTTCGCTCCCTTTTGACGATACCAGAATACCTTGCATGCCATCTGTAGTTTTTTCTAAACGGAATAAAAAGCCAACCTCTGTATTCGCGTCGGGTTTAAACAACGTGCGGATGGCTACATCCTGAAAGGATTTATCAGATATAAGGTAACCTGTACCGTTTGCCTTAGCCGTGATAATGCCATTATTAGCCTGCCATGTAGCATTGCCTAACGTATGCCAGCCGCCAAGCGCCGATCCTTTAAAAACATAATCGGGTTTCAGGTTTACGCTCCTGCCGTTAAAGTCACCGTTAAAATCCTGCCCGTATGAGAACGCAGCCAGGCCGGCTAACAATAAGGTTGAAATAGTACGTTTCATTTTTTTTTATTTAGATGGTATATAATTGGCTGTTCTTCTTCAATAGGTTAAGCAATTTATTTCTTTTTATCCGGTAGTGCAAATACCACGTAGCCCCCCGGGTAAAGCCCCGGAACTTTAGCGCGGGCACCCGCCTCAACACCAAACTCGCTCATAGCCGGAACCACCAGGTATTGCTTGCCATTAACTTGATAAGTGGTCATGGGTGCGTCTGTATCTTTAGGCAGATCGTATTTCCATAAAAGCTTGCCGTTATCCGCATCAAAAGCATATAACTGTCCGTTAGCAATAGTAGCGAATAGTATACCCGTAGCAGTTACTATCATGCTTTTGCGCTGCGAGCCTGCAGGCACGCCCATTTCTTCTTCGCCTGTTTTTAGCGGGATGCGCGCGTCTTGCCCTATAGGTTTTTTCCAGAGCACGGTGCCCTTATTCAGGTCGTAGGCGGTAATGGTTGTCCACGGCGGGCTAACCAGATCTGTATTTGAAAGCCCGTAAGGAGTAGTATACCTGTCGAAACTTTGCACGCCCTCCGGATAATCCGTCAGCATTTTGGTCGGTCGCTGCGTGTTAAATGCCACAGCATCCGGTGCGCCGCCCGTAGCTACCACCGGCCCTTTTGGGACAGCCCCACGAGGAGCGCCACCAAAGCCGCCTGGCCTGCCACCGGCACCAGCCGCTCCGGCGGGAGGGCCGCCGGCTGCTCTGCCGGTTATAAAGTTGTAAATACCGGTTAAAGTGGTTTCATCAATATGCGCGAATGGCGGCATCTGGCCCTTGCCTGTTGCTACCAAAGATTTAAACGCATCTAGGCTAACACGGGTACCAATATTATTGATTGCCGGGCCAACAGCACCTTCGCGGTTAGCGCCGTGGCACGTTTGGCAGTTTTGTACATAAGCAGTTTGCGCGGCAGATAAAGCCGCCGAAGACATTGGCGTATTGCGTGGTGGCGTTTTAGTTAATTTGTAAATAGAACCATGATTCATAGATGCTACATAAACAATACCTTTTTTAGGGTTTGATGCCGTATTACCCCAGTTAGCGCCACCAACCGCACCCGGCATGGATATAACCTCGTATTTATCAGACAAAGGCAAAAACAAACCCGATTTGGCTGCAGCCACTCTGCGTTTCATCGTATCTGCGTGCCCAGGGCTCCAATGTGGGTTCAGGTCCTCAACGGTAACCTTTTGCCTGGTAAAAGGCGGCAGGGTAGAGTGTGGCTGAGTTGGCCAGGCCTGTTCGCCTGCTACATCACTTTTAGGTACAGGGCGCTCCTCGATGGGGAATAATGGATCGCCGGTTACACGGTCAAACACATATAAAAAGCCCTGCTTGGTGGCAATGGCCACGGCATCAACACTTTTGCCATTTTTATCAACAGTAATTAATTGCGGCGCGGCGGTAATATCATAATCCCATATATCGTGGTGCACGGTTTGGTAGTGCCACAGGCGCTTGCCGGTACGCGCATCCAATGCAACTATACAATCGCTGAACAAGTTAGCGCCTATGCGATCAGCACCATAATAATCATAAGTTGGCGAGCCAAGCGGCACGTAAACTATCCCGCGTTGTTTATCCACAGACATTTCGCCCCAGCAATTTACACCACCAATGTATTTATAGGCTTCTTTGGGCCAGGTATCGTAACCGTATTCCTGTGGTTGCGGTACGGTATGGAATACCCACTCCAGTTTGCCGGTTAGCACATTATAAGCCCTGATGTGGCCCGGAGCAGAAAATAATCCCTCGCCCGGTGCAGAACCCAAAATAACAACATCTTCAAAAAGCTGCCCCGGTGTTGGCGAAGCCCCACGGCTTACACTTTCTGGGTCGCGGCCCAGATCATTTTTTAAAGAAATATAGCCATTGCTGCCAAAACTAAGTATGGATTTGCCGGTAAGGGCATCAATCTCCTGCAGGGTATTGTTGAGTGAGAAAATGAGGCGGCGATCTGTGCGGTCCTTGCTTTCCCAATAATTTACGCCTTTGCGGGTAATGCCCGCCAAACCGCTATGTATCCATATTTCGCGGCCGTTAACAGCATTTAAGGCAATTAGTGAGTTGTTTTTACCCATTACATACATAATGGTGTCTATAACAATAGGGTTAAAATTATACTCCACGTTATCCATGGTAGGGTAGTGCCATGCAACCTGTAGCTGGTTCACATTTTTTTTGGTGAACTGGCCCAGTTCCGTGTACCTTGACATATCGGGGCCACCACCGTAAGTTGTCCATGTTTTGTAGGGTACAATACCGGCAATGGATTTAAGCACCGCCTCCTTGCGCGACATACACCCTACCACTACGACCGTTGATATAAGTGCCCCCAAACCGATCTTTCTCCACGTTCGGCGGGATGTTTTTTTGTAAATGTTTGAATTCATATAGCGTTTAGTATAAAGGGTTCATAACAAAGCACTATCTACCGGAATGCCGAAAAAGACACATCCAAAAAACATCGTATCAAAATAAAAAATACAAGCCCTGGGCTTTAGGTAATTGGTATAATAGCTGGCTTAAAAATACTAAATAACGCGAAGGGTTACGCTTTACTAATGTATTAATTAGCTATTGACAAAGAAATCAGTTATAGGCACATTATTACAAAATATAGCCTAAATGTTACAGGAAATGTATGAAAATGAGAAAATTAACCGCTTTTAATTTTCGAAAGCGATGCAGTGTTCTGGTTGGTTTAACTACATCAACGGCTTTGTATTTCGCTCTCTGAAATATTCAATTTTAGCCATAAACATATCTGCCATGGCTTGCCCGCGCCATTTGGCTTCATCAGCTTTCGGGCCCTCAAAAAGGTCGTCAACTGTCGTCCTCCATAATGACAACCATCGTTCAAAATGTTCGGGGCTTACAGGTAATTTAGCATGCGGCGGGAAAGGGCTTCCGTAGTAAGTGTGCTCTTGCAGTAAAACAGTTTGCCAAAAGGTATACATTTTAGCCAGGTGGGGTGTCCAATTATTAATAATGCTGTTAAAAATTGGTCCAATCAGATCGTCGTTCTGCACTTTGCCGTAAAAGGTATCAACCAGCAATTTTATATCGTCAAGGTGAGTTATGTCCGTTTTCATGGCCTGCTTTTGCTGCAAAAATACGCTAACAGAAAGTTGATTTTGTCGGGTTTTCGCCATTTTAGGTTTTAGCGCAGCTGATGTAGCAGCTTTTTACCTTTAACTTGTATGGCAGCCGTACCATCGCGCATTAAAAACTGAAGTTGCTGGGCTAACTCATCTTTTACCCAGGGGTAACGGTCTCTCATATTAAACAGTGCTTCGGCAGCAAAGGCTTTTACCGCAATTTTAACTTTGGGCGCTATTATCCATTCAAATAATTGTTCAACAACAGGTTCCAAATCCAACTGCTGCACACTGTCTTTTATTATTTGTGGTGCAGCTGGCTCAGTAATATGCATCACAATCTTGGCATAATGCCGCTGCGGACCGGGGTGTTTTACTTGGGTTATGCCGCTTAATAAAAAATCTAACTCGGGCAGGTAAACCTCCGGGTTATCTAAAAACACGTTCTCTAACAACCATGATGCTCTAAAGGCTATGTCTTTATCGTGATGAAAGGTAACAGCAATCAAATCGCGCAGGTTAAACTTCCGTTCATGCAAAATTTTGCTCAGGCCCAATACCTTTACTTTGCCAATGTTATTGCTTATTTGTTTGATCAGTTCGGTTTGTTCCATTGCCCGTGTCAATTATCGTTAGCGAAAATAAAAAAGTCTCCCCTTCCGGGGGAGATTTAGAGGGGGCTTTTTCACCTTAAAATTATACATTTGCCAACTGCTATTATAACTATTTATTGATACATGGTTAAATTCAACCGATTTACATTGAGCAATGGCCTGCGGGTTATTGTACACGAAGATAACACTACACCCATGGCGGTGCTGAACATTTTGTATGATGTTGGTTCGCGCGATGAGGACCCTGAGCGTACCGGCTTTGCCCATTTGTTTGAGCACCTGATGTTTGGCGGGTCTGTTAATATCCCAAGCTATGATGAGCCATTGCAAAGGGTTGGAGGCGAGAACAATGCCTTTACCAGTAACGATATCACCAACTATTACATTACACTGCCGGCAGCTAATTTGGAGACAGCTTTCTGGCTGGAAAGCGACCGTATGCTAAGCCTGGCCTTTAGCGAAAAAAGCCTGGAGGTGCAGCGTAATGTGGTGATAGAAGAGTTTAAACAACGCTACTTAAATCAGCCTTACGGCGATGTTTGGCTGCGTCTGCGCCCCATGGTTTACAAAGAGCACTCGTACCGTTGGGATACAATAGGGAAGAATATAGAGCACATTGCAGAAGCAAGCATGGAGGATGTGAAGGCATTCTTTAAAAAGCATTATAACCCCCAAAATGCTATAATGGTAGTAGGGGGCAACATTAAAACAACAGATGTTAAACTTATGGCCGAGAAATGGTTCGGACCCATCCCGGCAGGCGAAAAGTATAACCGCAATTTGACTCAGGAACCTGAGCAGTATGATGAGCGCCGCGATAGCGTAACGGCTAAAGTGCCCTTGAATGATATTTATGTCGCGCTGCAAATGCCGGGTCGCCGAAGCGAAGAGTTTCACGCTGTTGAACTGCTAGGTGATATTTTGTCTCGTGGCAAATCTTCGCGATTGTATAAGGCCCTGGTTAAAGAGCAGCAATTGTTCAGCGAGATACATGCCTACATGACAGGTAGCTTGGATAAAGGCATGTTTGTTATTGAAGGCAAGCCCCTTACAGGCGTAGCTGTTGAGGATGCTGAAGTTGCGATATGGCAGGAGATTGAGAAATTAAAAACCGAAGAAGTGCCTGCGGACGAACTGGATAAGGTAAAAAACAAAATGGAATCGACCATGGTGTTCTCTGAAATGTCTTTACTTGATAAGGCCATGAATCTGGCTTATTTTGAATTGTTAAGCGATGCAGAAGATCTGAATAGCGAAACCGGGAGGTTTTTAGCGGTTACTGCTGCACAGGTTAAAGAGCAGGCTAATAAGCTGTTTAGAAAAGATAATTCGTCCACACTTATCTATTACGCTGAATAGTCATTTGTCACTCGTCATTTGTCATTAGTAATGTAGAACTTAAATGAGTAATAGATTAGAAGATTTAGAAATTTATACATTCTCTGAAGCTTTTGCAGATGAAATTTGGTTTATTGTGATTAAATGAGATTATTTTACAAAAGATACTGTTGGTAAACAGTTAACGCGATATGCGGATTCTATAAGTGCTAACATAGCGGAAGGTTTTGGCAGATACCATTTTAAAGAGAATAAGAATTTTTGCTATTTCAACCGTGGTTCAATTATTGAAACCAAAAGCTGGATAAAAAAAGCAGTTACACGAAAATTAATACCCGATGATGACGCTCAATCTCTGTTAAGTAATTAGAGATCATTCATATAAAATTAAACGATTATATAAAATTCATTGGCAAGCAATAAGCACCAATGACCAATGACTAATGACCAATGATAATATTAGATAGAAATACGGCCCCCGATTTTAAGGCCATTGAAAATATCGATTTAATAAAACCACAGCACACAATATTGCCTAACGGCTGTAATTTGTTCACCTTTAATTCAGGCGATCAGGAATTGGTGCGTATTGAGTGGATCTTTGGCAACGTTAGGTTTGACCCTGCGAAGCCACTGCTCAACATGGCCGTGAATACCATGCTTACAGATGGAACGTCGACGCTGACCGCTGCTGAAATAGCTGATAAAATAGATTTTTATGGTGCTTTCTTTTCTACTGAATATGGCTTTGACCACTCGCAGGTAACATTGCACAGCCTGAATAAACACCTTAAAGAGGTTTTACCAATTGTTAAGGATGTTTTAAGTGACTCAGTTTTCCCGGCGAATGAACTGGAAACTTACGTGCGCAATCAGCAGCAAAAACTACAGGTAAATCTTCAAAAAAATGATGTGGTTGCCCGTCGTGCTTTTAATAAAGCGGTTTACGGCGATACATTATACGGAATGGCTGTTGAGCCTGAAGCGTATGATAAGCTGCGCAGGGATGACCTGTTAACGCATTTTAAACAAATGTATCAACCGGCTAATTGTACATTGATTGTAGCCGGTAAAATTGACGATGTTGCCTTGCAGCAGCTTACCACCGTTTTTGGAAGCAACTGGCAGAACGCCGATGCAAACGCAGTTACCACTCAACCCGAAGTAAGCGCTGCTACAGAGAATTTTTATTTTATTGAAAAAGCCGATGCGCTGCAATCTGCTATACGCATTGGTATTCCATTTATCAAACGAGATCATCCTGATTTTGCGGCCATGCAGGTGTTAAATACCGTTTTAGGAGGTTACTTTGGTTCGCGCCTAATGGCTAATATCCGCGAGGATAAAGGTTATACTTATGGTATAGGTTCAGGTATGAGCTCGTTAAAACATGGTGCCGCTTTCTTTATAGCTACGGAAGTTGGCGCTGATGTTTGTCGCAATGCCGTTGCAGAAATAGAGAAAGAAGTAAACCTGTTAAAGACAGAACTGATTCAGCAGGAAGAAATATCGCTGGTGCAAAATTACATGCTTGGCTCGTTGCTAGGTAGTTTAGAAAACGTTTTTTCGCATGCCGATAAGTTTAAAAATCTATATTTCTCCGGTGTGGGGTATGAGTATTACGACCAATATGCTGAAACAGTTAAAACCATTACTGCCGATAGGTTGCAGCAACTGGCTAACCAGTACTGGAACTGGGACGCGTTTTACAAGGTGATAGTAGGGAAGTATTGACTAGGATTTATAGGATGGAGGGATTTTAGGAAGAGCCTGTTGTTACGCTATTGTAGTTTATGTTTAGAAATGGCCGGTGTTTGCAACTTAATCCAATAATCCTTCTGTCCTACAAATGTTAGTTCAGACAACAACGATTGCCACAAAACGGTAAATAAAAACAAAATCTAAAATCGTAATTCGTAAATCCGAAATTTTCATTAGCTTTGCCCGGCAAATAATATCTCCAAAATCATTGTTTGCTATGCAGTCTTACAACTCCAAATTTGTTGCCGAAGGATTAACCTACGACGACGTTTTACTACTCCCCGCTTATTCAGAAGTTTTACCGCGCGAGGTTGATACCGGTTCTTTTTTAACTAAAAAGATCAGGCTGAACATTCCATTGGTATCCGCAGCAATGGATACCGTTACCGAGGCGCAAATGGCTATTGCTATTGCACAGGCGGGCGGTTTGGGCATGCTGCACAAAAACATGAGCATACAGCGCCAGGCTGACGAGGTGCGCAAAGTAAAACGCTCAGAAAGTGGCATGATCCAGGACCCGGTAACCTTGAACGAGAACGCCATTGTTGCAGACGCGTTCAAAATAATGAAGGAGTTTAAAATTGGCGGTATACCTGTTGTTGACGACAATAAAACACTAAAGGGCATAGTAACCAACCGCGACCTGCGTTTTCAAAAAGATATGAAACGCCCGGTGCGGGATGTAATGACAAAGGAGAACCTGATAACAGCACCTAAAGGAACTACGCTTACGCAAGCCGAAGAAATACTACAAAATTATAAAATAGAAAAACTGCCTGTTGTTGACGATAATGGTGTGCTGATAGGGCTTATCACTTTTAAAGACATCCAGAAATTTAAAAACTTCCCGAACGCTTGTAAAGACGAATTGGGCCGTTTGCGTGTAGGTGCCGCCGTTGGCGTTACTCCTGATACAATGGACAGGGTAGATGCCTTGGTAAAAGCGGGGGTGGATGTTATAGCCATTGATACAGCGCACGGACATTCAATTTATGTTATAAATAAATTGAAAGAAGTTAAGGCAGCTTATCCCGATCTGCAGGTTATTGCAGGCAACGTAGCTACCGGTCAGGCCGCTATTGATCTGGCCAATGCAGGTGCAGATGGTGTGAAGGTGGGTATAGGGCCCGGCTCTATTTGTACCACACGCATTATAGCAGGGGTAGGCGTACCACAGCTATACGCGGTGTATGAATGCGCAGAAGCATTAAAAGGTACCGGCGTTCCGGTTATTGCCGATGGTGGTATAAAACACACCGGAGACATTGCCAAGGCTATTGCAGCTGGTGCCAGTACCATAATGGCAGGCTCGCTATTTGCAGGTGTTGAAGAATCGCCGGGCGAGAGCATTATTTATGAAGGCCGCCGCTTTAAATCATACCGTGGTATGGGCTCTATTGAGGCCATGGAGCAAGGCTCAAAAGACCGCTACTTTCAGGATGTGGAGGATGATATTAAGAAACTGGTTCCCGAAGGTATTGTAGGCCGTGTACCATACAAAGGAAGTTTGGCCGAGGTTATATATCAGTTTGTTGGCGGTTTGCGTGCAAGTATGGGTTATTGCGGAGCTAAAGATATTGATGCATTACAACAGGCACGTTTTGTACGCATTACAGCATCGGGCATT
>Ga0247740_1000151_pt1 | contig 36201 bp, 32 predicted proteins | sample UWRJL148409B2_FD_180942 | JGI IMG/M metagenome (GOLD analysis project Ga0247740, IMG submission 180942) | Plant litter microbial communities from Arlington Agricultural Research Station in Wisconsin, United States - UWRJ-L148-409B-2 | ecosystem: Environmental > Terrestrial > Plant litter >...
GATCCGGGTGCTCCCGTGTGGTTCGCCGAGTCGACCGCGGGCTCGGGTCGCGATGGCGACGCCCTCGGGGTGTTCGTCGTCGACACCGAGACCCTGCGGGAGCTGCCGACCCAGCTGTTCGCCTCCTGGACCGTGTCGGCGACCCACGCTGCTCTCGACGACGACAACCGTGACGCGGTGAGCCTGGGGCTCGACCGTTTACACGACGCCACCCGGGCGACCGCCAACGTCGTCGACGTCTCGTCGTCGACCGAGGGCTCGCTCGCCGCCACCCTCGACCGCATCGCCGACGCCGGACGCGGAGCCGCCGCGATCGCCGCCTCCGCCCTCGTCATCGTCGGCCTGCTCGCGGCCGTCGCGATCGTGCAGCTCTGCACAGTGCTGGTCGGTTCGCGCCGCCAACAGACCGACCTTGCCAGGGCGCGTGGCCTCTCGCGGCCGCAGCTCACGGCGATCACCGCGCTCGAAGCACTCGTGATCGCCGTGCCGACGAGCACGCTCGGCGCCGCTGCCGCCGCACTTCTCGTCAGCGGGGCAACCCCGACGAACCTCGCTCTGATCGTGGCCGGCGTCGTCGTTGTCACGCTCGGCTGCCTGCTGGCCGTCGTCCTGTTCGACGTTCGGCCGGGCGCCCGCGCCGCCTCCGCTGCGCGCTCTCCCATCGCGTTCGTGATCGGCGGATCGCTGGTCGCCGCGGCGGCCGCCCTCGCCACCTGGCAGCTGTACGCCCGTGGCTCGGTCGGCGGCGTGAACATCGTCGCGGCCACGAGCCCCGCCCTTGCTCTCGTCGCCGTCGCGGCGCTCTGCACCGCATTGCTCTACCCGATGTCAGGTGCGATCGCCCGGTGGGCGGAGCGCTCGGCGCCCGTCGGCACCGTGCTCGCCGCCCGCCAGGTGGCCCGTCGGGTCGCCCGCTACCTCGTGCCGGCACTCGCCCTTGCGATCGCCGTGGCCAGCGCCGTCTTCGCCACCGGCCTCGCCACGACCTGGTCGACCACCGAGCGTGCCGTGCAGTTCGTGGGAACCGGCAGCGACGTCAGCGTCGCCCTGGATACCGACGGCGCCTCCGCCATCACCGCCCAGCCGTTCGCCGAGCTCGCCGACAGCGATGCGGCGACGTCGCTCGTCCTCTCGATCGTTGGCCTTGGCGCCGACCGGCTCCCGTTCGTCGCGCTCCGCCCGCAATCGGTCGAGCGGGTGCTCGGCCCCGAGGCCTCGGCCGTCGCCGAGGCGCTCGAGACGACGACTCCGGATGACACGGGGCTCACTCTCGACGCAGACGCCACCGGCATCACGGCCACCGTCGAGATCACCGGCAACGGCCGACCGGCGGTGTCGACCTTCGACGTCGGCATCTGGGCGGCGGACGGCGACGGCTCGCTGTCGCGCGTCCCACTCGTGCCGGGTGCCGACGGCTGGAGCGGCGCAGTGCCCGAGGGCGTCGGCCCCTGGACCCTCCTCGCCGTCGAGACCCTCCGCACCGGAAAACCCGACCCCGCCGCGAACCTCGTCGAGGTGTCCGATATCGCGGGGGACGCCGCCGCGGTGGTCTCCCTCAACGGCGGCACCGCCAGCCCGCGCAACATCGCCGGCATCGCGGCTGCCGATGCCGCGTCTGCCGATGCTGCGTCTCCAGGCGCTGATGCGCCCCTCCCCGTAGCGATCACCACGGCGCTCGCCGACCGCGTCGGACTTGCGATCGGCGATCCGCTCTCGTTCGCCCTCGAATCGACGGGCAAGAACATCGACGCGGTGGTGTCCGCGATCACCCCGCGCCTGCCCGGCGTCTCGTCGAAGCTCGCGCTCGGCACCGACCTCGCCGCGTTGAACGCGGTGACCCTGCGGCCGCAGTCCGCCCCGGCCGAGGCGAACGAGGTCTGGATCTCCACTCTCAATCCCGCCGGTATCGCGGCAGCCGTGGAACGCACGGCTACGAGTACCGCGATCGTCACCACCCGCGCCTCGTCGTCGTCGGAGCCGGTGCTCGCTTCCGCCCTCACGGCATTCTGGCTGGCCGCCGTCGTCGCCGCCCTTCTCGCGCTCGTGGCAGTCGGCGCGTTCTTCATCGACGACTTCCGCGGTCGCCGCGGCGATATCGCTGTGTTGCGGGCACTCGGCTTCTCACCGCGCGACCAGGCGGCTGCCCGGTCACGCGAACAGCTGATCGTCATCGTGTTCGCGGTACTCGTCGGCGCTGCGGGCGGTGCCGCGGCCACCGCGATCACTGTCGGACCGTTCGTGGCCTCGGCGGTGTCGGAATCGGCGCGGTTCGTGAGCGTCGTCCCCGCGTTCGACCCGCTGCCCTGGCTCGGCTTCTGTGCCGCGCTGGGCGCTCTCGCACTCGCCATGTGCCTCGCGCTCGTCGCCACGGTGCGCCGTTCGGCCGCGATCGCGATCGACGAGGACGCCGCGTGAACACCACCGCCCTGGTGGTGCGTGCGCTCCGCGCCTTCGCGTCGCTGCTCGCGATGATCGCGATCGTCACCGTCGGGATGTCGGTCGTCGCCACGGCGATCCCGCGGTCGGTCGACGGGTTCCTGACGGCAGGACTTCGGTACGACGCCCAATCGGTCTCCGCGATAGCGCGCGATGTCGAAGCAAGGGGAACCGCCGAACTCGACTTCGGCGCGGGTGCGGGTGCCGGTATGTCCGAGGGCGCATCCGACACCTGGGGCCTCTTCGACGATCAGGCCGAGGCCTTGCGCGACAAACAACCACAGCCGCTGCGCGACATCCTCGGCGCGCCCGAGTACACGGCGGTGACTGCGCCCGAGTCGGTGAGCTTGTACGTCCCGGACTACGTGTCGCTCGGGTACGACCCACGCTTCCTCTCGCGCGTCACACTGGTCGAGGGTGACGAACCCGCCATCGGACCGTCCACCGTTCCGGGCGAGATCCCGATCGAGGTGATCTCGTCCGAGGCCGTCGCCCGTGCGCTGAGGTGGGAGGTCGGCGGCACGTACCCGATCTACCTCGCCGATCGCGCCGAGCAATGGGTCGTCCTGACCGGGCTGTTCGAAGCCAACGACCCGGATGAACCGTACTGGGAGCACACCACGTCGACGCTCGAGCCGACGGTGGTCACCACGCCGAGAGGATCCGAGCTCAACGCCACCGTGTTCGCCAACCCGGCAGGCTTCGAGTCGCTCCTCAGTTACCCCGCGCCCTTCGCGTTGTCGAGCACACTCTGGTATCCGGTGTCGCCGGAGTCCCTCGACGTCTCGGATGCCGGGCAGCTGGCGCAACAGGTACGCAAGCTGTCGAGCGCGTCCCAGCAGGTCGGTTCGCTCGGCACGCCGGCCATGATGTTCCGCAGCGACCTCCCCGACCTACTCGAAACGGCGGACGCACGCTCGACGAGCTCGCAGGCGATCCTCGCGACCATCCTCGCCGGGCCGATCGGGCTAGCGGTAGCGATCGAGGTGCTCGTGGCCCGGCTCGTGGCCTCCCGCCTGCGGGAGAGTCTCGCACTACTCGGCGCGCGCGGAGCGTCGGCCGGGCAGCGCAGACTGCTTCTTTTCGCCCCAACGCTCGCCGTCGGCATCGTCGCCGCCGCGATCGGTGTCGGCCTCGCGCTGCTGCTACCGGGCGGACGGATCGGAACGGGCGGAGTCGTCGCGATCGCGGCCGTCGCCATCGCCCCGGCGATACTGCTCGCACTGTTCGGCGCCGGCCCGGAACGAACGACGCGAGCGCCGAGCGGGCGCCTGCGACTCGTCGCGGAGGGCGTGGTTGTGCTCGCCACCGCGGCGTCGGTAGCCGCCGCCTTGCAGCGCGGCAACCGCGATGGCTCCGGAACCGGAGTCGACCTGCTGGCGGCCGCGGTGCCGCTCACCCTGTCGCTTCTCGGGTGCATCGTGACCCTGCGTCTCTACCCGCTCGTTCTGCGCCGCTCGCTCGCCGTCGCCCACCGCAGGCCCGGTATCGATGCCTTCCTCGGGCTCGCGCGGGCGTTGCGCGCGGGCTCCGCCGGACTGGTTCCCGTGCTCGCCGTGCTCATCGGCGTCTCGGTCGCGGTCTTCTCCGGCGTGCTCTCGGCCACGCTCGTCGCCGGAACGCAGACGGCGGCCGCCGGGCGTGTCGGTGCCGACGTCGCCGTCGACAACGTGCGGCTCGACCCCGCCGATCTCGACGCGATCAAGACAATCGACGGCGTCGCGGCGGCCGCCGGAATCTCGATCGATCTCTTCCACCGGCTGGCGCCCACGAACGCCGATGACTTCCAGGTCACCCTGGTTCTCGTCGATCCCGACGAGTTCATCGCCGCCCAGTCCGGCGTCCCCGGTGCACTCGATCTGCCCGACGGGCTGACCGCGGCAGACGACGGGACGGTGCCGTTGGCGGTCTCCGCCGAGACCGCCGCCGTGACGGGCGGCGAGCAGGTAGCGACGCTCGACAGGAACGGCGTCACCCTGCTGCAACCGCCGCTCACCAGCGAGATCTTCAACACCAGCCCCAGGTGGGTAATCGGCGACGTCGCCGACGCCGAGGCGCTCGACTTCCCGTCGCCCGTGATCAGCAAACAGGCGCTCGTGCGCGTCGACGACGGGGCGTCGATCGAGCGGGTCAGGGCGGACATCATCGCCCTCGTCGGCCCGGATGCCGCGGTGACGACCGCGAACGACATCGCGACCCAACGGAGCGCCAACCCGGCGGTGGGCGGCATCCTCGTCGCGACGATCTTCGCGATCGTCGGGTCGGCGCTGCTCAGCGCGGCCGCCCTCGCCCTCACCATCGTGGTCGATGGCCGCCCACGCGCCGCCGCCCTTGATCTCCTCGCGACGCTCGGGCTCGGGCGGCGTCAGGCCCGCCGGTCGGTCGTCTGGGAGCTGGCACCGCTGTCGGCCGTGGGCCTCGTCGTCGGTACCGCGCTCGGGGCCGTGCTCTCTGCTGTGGTGTTAGCGAGCGTCGACCTGCGTCCCTTCACCGCCGGCATCGAGCAGCCGGCCGCCACCGTCGATCCGCTGCTGATGCTCGCGATCGTCGGAGGTTTTGTGGTGTTGCTCGTCGTCGCGATCGGTGCCGCCGCGGTGCGGGCCGCGCCGCGACCGCGCGCTTCCCGCCGGCCGGCAGACAGCGGCGCCGTATGACGGCGGGGACAGGCACGGTACAGGTGCTGCGCCGGTCTTTGACCGCTTTTGCCCCGGTGGGCGTCATGATCGCCGTCGTCACCGTCGGCATGGCCGTGCTCGCGACCGCGGTACCACGCGCGGTCGACGGCTTCCTCAGCGACGGCCTGCGCTACGAGACGCAGAACGCGCCCGCCGTCGCGCGCGACCTCGTGGCGAGCGGCATTGTCGACGTGCCCTTCGGCGCGGGTACCGGCGATGGCATGGCCGAAGGCGCATCCGAGGCATGGGGGCTCTTCGACGAGCAGCTCGGGGCGCTGCGTTCGACCATGCCCGCCGCGTTGCGTGCGGCCGTCGGGCCGGCCGAATACGCCTCCGTCACGACGATGCTGTCGACGACGTCGCCGCGCTCGCCCAGCACGTGGCTGTCGATTGCCTACGACCCGCGTATGGCCGACCGGGTCGAGATCGTCGAGGGCGAGGCCCCCGGCCCAGCCCCCACCGCGTTCCCGAGCGAGCAACCGATTGAGGTGGTCGCGTCCCGCCCCGTCGCCGAACTGTACGCCTGGGGTGTGGGAGAGACCCGCGCCGTCACGCTCGCCGACGGCACCGACCAGCCGTTGCTCCTCTCCGGGCTCTTCGAGCCGCGCGATGCGGACGCCGGCTACTGGGAGTACACGACGAGGACGCTGGAGCCCAGCATCGACCTCAGCAACCTCCCCCCGATCGTCAGCGCGACCGTGTTCGCGAACGCCGCCGGTGTCACCGCGGTCGCCGGCACGGATGCCGCCGTCGCCCTGGATTCGTCGTTCTGGTACCCGACGCTGCCCGACCGTCTGCGGTCGTCGGCCGCCCACGACCTGGCGCGACAGACGCGCCAGTTCCTGACCGTCGCGCATCCGCTCGGGAGCGGGACAGCTCCGAAGTCGTTCCGCAGCAACCTCCCCGCACTGCTCGAATCGGCTGAGGCACGCGCGGTGAGCTCTCAGACGATCGTGGCTACCATCACCGCCGGCCCGATCGGCCTCGCGCTCGCGATCGAGGTGCTTGTGGCCCGGCTCGTCATGGCCCGCCTGCGCGCGAGCCTCGAGCTGATGGGGGCGCGGGGCGCATCCGCACCGCAGCGTCGTCTGCTGCTCGCCGTTCCGGCCCTCGCCGTCGGAGTGCTCGCCGCCGCGGTCGGGTTCGTCATCGGTATGCTCGTGCCAGGGGGTCAGCTCAGTCCGGCCGCGATCGTCGGGGTATCGATCGTCGCGGTCGCGCCCGCAGTTCTGCTCGTGCTGCTCACGGAATCGCCACGGCGCCTCGACGGCGCACGCGGCACACGTTTTCTGCGTCCCGTCGCCGAGACGGTCGTGGTGCTCGCGGCCGCGGCCTCTCTCGTGACGGTGCTGCAGCGCGGCAATCACCTCGCGACCTCGAACCCGCGGGTCGATCTGGTCGCCGCCGCGGTTCCGCTCTTTCTCTCGCTCGTCGGCTGCATCCTCGTGCTGCGGCTGTACCCGGTCGCGTTGCGCCGCACCCTGACCGCGGCACACGCGGCCCGCGGCATCGCCGCGTTCCTCGGCACCGCCCGCGCGATGCGCGCCGGCTCGGCCGGGCTCGTCCCCGTGCTCGCCGTCGTCATCGGCGTCTCTGTGGCCGTGTTCTCGGGCGTGCTGGCGACGTCCCTCTCCACCGGTGCGACCACGGCCTCCCAAGCCCGTGTGGGAGCCGACCTCTCGGTCGAGAACGTGCGCCTCTCCCCCGCCGATCTCGATGGGATTCGCGAGGTTCCGGGCGTCGAGGCCGTGGCCGGTGTGGCCCGCCACCTCTTCAAGAACCTCACCCCGCCCGACGTGCGCAAATTCCAGGCGTCGCTCGTGTTGGTCGATCCCGCCGACCTCGCCACTGTGCAGCGGGGTGTTCCGGGCGCCATCGACCTGCCGCCACTCGTGTCGCAGGGCGGCGATGCCCCCGCCGTCGCGATGTCCGCCGGTGTCGACGAACTCGCCGAGGGCGCGACCGAGAGCGAGCTCGATTTCAGCGACGAGGTGCGGCTGATTCGACCCGCACTGACATCGCAGATCTTCAACACCAGCCAGGACTACATCGTCGGCGACATCGCGAACGCCCGACAGCTCAACGTCTTTCCGCCCATCGTCGCCACGCAGGCGCTCGTGCGTCTAGTCGAGGGCGGGTCGGTGACGGAGGCCACGGCCGCGATCGGTGCGATCGCCGGACCGGATGCGGCGTTCACCACCCCCGCCGACGTCGCCGCGCTGCGAGCCGACAACCCCGCCATCGGCGGCATCGGCACGGCGGCGGTGCTCGCGGTGCTCGGCTCGATCGCCCTGAGCACGGCGGCCTTGGGCCTCAGCACGGTTCTCGACGGGCGCGCGAGACGCCGCTCGCTCGCGCTGCTCGCGACCCTCGGTCTCGGTCGGGCGCAGGCCAGGCGCACCGTGGCGTGGGAACTCGCGCCGCTCGCCATCGTGGGGCTCGGCGCCGGCGTTGCTCTAGGTGCCGCGCTCTCGGCCGTTGTACTCACCACCGTCGATCTGCGGCCGTTCACCGGAGGCCTCGACCAACCCGCCGTCACCGTCGACCCGCTCCTGATGCTTGCCGTCGTCGGCGGGTTCGCCCTGCTTCTCTTCGCCGCCGGCATCTTCGCAGCCCGCCAGGCCGCACCGCTGTCGCGCACGGCAACCGCTATTGATAAAGGATGGGACTCATGACACAACCAGACATCGAGTGTGTCGACCTCGTGCGCATCTTCCGCACTAAAGACGTCGAGGTACAGGCCCTGCAGGGTCTCACCCTGCGCGTCGACGCGGGCGAGATGGTCGCCGTCGTCGGGGCATCCGGCTCGGGCAAGTCGACGCTGCTCAACGTGCTCTCGGGGCTCGACCGGCCGTCTGCCGGCCGGGCGGTCGTCGCCGGCCACGACATGCTCGCCATGAAGCGTGCCGAGCGCGTGGTCTTCCAGCGCACGAGCGTCGGGTTCGTCTGGCAGCAGACGTCGAAGAACCTCCTGCCCTACCTGACCGCGGCCGAGAACATCGCGGCGGTGCTCGCCATCGCCGGCACCTCGCGCGGCAATGCCAGGGTGAAACGGGTCGACGAGCTGCTCGACCTGCTCGGCGTGGGAGACATGCGCGACCGCCGGGGGGCGGAGATGTCGGGCGGCCAACAGCAGCGCGTCGCCATCGCCGTCGCGATAGCCAACGATCCCAGGGTGCTGCTCGCCGACGAGCCGACCGGAGAGCTTGACGAGGCGACGAGCGAGGAAGTGCTCGGTGCGATGCGGCGAGTGAACGAGGAGCGCGGTGTCACGACGCTCATCGTGACCCACGACCCGACCGTCGCGACGCAGGTGCGACGCACCGTGCAGATCCGCGACGGACGCACCTCGACCGAGGTGGTGCGCAGCACCCGCACCGACGAGCTCGGCGACGAGTACGCGGTCGCCGAGGAGTTCGCCGTGCTCGACCGCGTCGGGCGCATGCAGCTGCCGGCGGCCTTCACCTCGAGCCTCGACCTGCGCGATCGCGTTCGACTGACGCTCGAGAGCGACCACGTGAGCGTGCGGCCCGGCGTCGACGCCCCGACCAAGGAGAACGACCAGTGACGACACCCCTGCTGCGCGCCGAGAATCTCGGCCGCGTCTTCTCGACCCGCGCGGGCGACGTCATCGCGTGCGCCGACATCGACCTCGAGGTCTACGCCGGCGAGCTCGTCGTCGTGCGCGGTCCCTCCGGTGCTGGCAAGTCGACCCTGTTGCGCCTGCTCGGCGGCCTCGACACTCCGACCTCGGGCCGGGTGCTGGTCGACGGGTCGCCCTACGACGAGCTCTCCGAACAGCAGGCCGTCGACCTGCGCCGCGACGACCTCGGGTTCGTCTTCCAGTCGTTCGGACTCATCCCGGTGCTCACGGCGGCGCAGAACGTCGAGCTGCCGCTGCGGATGAAGAACGTCGACGCCGCGACCCGCGACGCGCGCGTGGCCGAGGTGCTCGAGCTGGTGGGTCTCGCCGAGCACGCGGCACAGCTGCCCGACGAACTGAGCGGCGGACAGCAGCAGCGTGTCGGTATCGCCAGGGCACTCGCGGTCCCGCCGCGCATTCTCATCGCCGACGAGCCGACCGCGCAACTCGACAGCACCAACGCGGCCATCGTGATGGACCTGCTCGCGAGCCTGGTCGACACCGCGGGGATCGCGGTCGTCATCGCGACGCACGACCCCGATCTCGCCGCCCGCGCGCACCGTGTGGTCGAACTGCATGACGGCCGGATGCTGGCGCGGGTCTAGCGGGTTCGGATCCAGAACCGCGGACGCCGCGGCGCCCCTTCCGCCGATGGGGAGCCGCGGCATCCGCGGTTCTGGCGATTCTGGCGCGCCTAGGCGGCGGGGGCGGCGGCCGCAGTGATCGCGGCGACGACGGCGGTCAGCTGTCCGACCACTTCGGCGTCGTCACGGGGATGGGTCTCGGCGAAGCGCACGACGGAGCCGGGGATCGACAGCTTCACGTCGTCGAGCACGGTCGCGCCGGCGATGCCGAACGCCTTGCGGGCCTCGTCCTGCGCCCAGACGCCGCCGAACTGGCCGTAGGCGCTGCCGATGACGGCGACGGGCTTGGCGGTGATCGAGCCCTGGCCGAACGGGCGCGACGACCAGTCGATCGCGTTCTTCAGCACGGCGGGGATGGTGCCGTTGTGCTCGGGCGTGAGCACCAGCACGGCGTCGGCGGCGGTGACCGCGGCGCGGAACTCGGCGGCCTTCGCGGGAACGGAGCCCTCGACGTCGATGTCCTCGTTGTAGAACGGAATCTCGGCGAGCCCGTCGAAGACGGTGAACACGGCGTCGCCCGCGGCGGACTCGATGGCGGCGTCGGCCAGCTGGCGGTTCGTGGAGCCCGAGCGGAGGCTGCCGACGAGCACGAGGATGGAGGGCTGGGTCATGGAATCACTTTCGTTTGAACGGGGTGTCAGTAACAACACCTGTCGTACAACGCGCTGATTCCGGAATTCTTCCCGGGCCGGGAGAACTCGCAGGTTCGCTACTGCAGGTCGAGGTCGCTCTCGAGCAGCGCGGCCAGCGTCTCGAGCGCCGCGTCGGCGTTCTCGCCCTCGGTGGTGAGCGTGACCTCTTCGCCGTGCGAGACGCCGAGCGTGAGCAGCCCGAGGATGCTCGCGGCGTTGACCGACTTGCCCTCAGCCTTGGCGATCGTGACGGCCGCGCCGGAGGCGAGTGCCGCCTGCGAGAACAGCGAGGCGGGGCGGGCGTGAAGTCCGGAGGTCGATCCGACGGTGACGGTAGCGGTAGGCATGGTTTCAACGATAGCCCGAGCACCGCGCCTCACTTTGCGAACAGCCCCCTGTAGTACTCGTACACCCAGCCGGTGAGCGCGATCAGCACGAGCGGCACGCCGTACAGCGCCAACCACGGCCCGAGAGCGAGCCCCAGGAAGACGACGGCCAACGATCCCGCGAGCATGACCGGCCACCAGCTCCACGGGCTGAAGAAACCCTGTTCGGCGTCGCCGTCGTCGATCTCGGCGTCGATGCGGTCTTCGGGCAGCTCGGCGCCCTGAGCCTTGTGCGTGCGCCCGACGTAGAAGGCGATGAGGCTCGATGCCGCCGCCGAGAGCGTGAGCGCCACGGTGCCCGCCCACTCGATGCCGCCCCCGGTGACGCTCGCGGTGCTGGCCAGCGGCTGGTCGTTGAAAAACACCGACCACACCGTGTACACGATCGCGAGCAGGCCGAAATAGCCGGCCAGGATCCAGAAAAGTTTGGTGTTGGCGCCCATGGTCAGGCTTCTCTCTCCGCGACGAAACAAGAACCGCATCAAGTGAACTCTCGATCAAGCCGTGCCGACAAGAGCCCGACCTCACCCGAAACTGGCTAGATTGTGCAGATGACCTCAGCCCTGCTCGCCCTCGGCGACGAAGCCTTCGTTTCGCTCACCACCTTTCGCAAGTCGGGCGCGGCGGTGTCGACGCCGGTCTGGGTCGCGCGCGACGGCGACTCGCTCATCGTGACCACCCCGACCGACAGCGGCAAGGTGAAGCGCCTGCGCAACAACGCACGCGTCGAACTGACCCCCTGCACCCGCATGGGAAAAGTGGCGGATGACGCGGTGCCGGTGCCCGGCACCGCGGTGCTCGCCGGCGACGAGCGGTCGGTCGAGAGCTCGAGCGCCATCATCCGCAGGAAATACCCGCTCGAGTACCGCGTCTTTATGGTGGTCGAGTCGATCGTGGCGAAGCGTCGCAAGCCGCGCGTCATCGTGCGCATCTCTGCCCTCTGACCCTCGCCCGCGAACCCGCCCGAACTGCCGTCGGCTCCGAACACCCGGCATGACACCCACCTCGCCGCTTAGATCGGCACCGCCACGCGCGACCGTCGAGGCCGTGGCCCAGGCCAGCACCCTGCGCAGCTGGAACATCGCGCTGCAGACCCCGCCCACCGCCTTCTACCCCGCGTTCGGTCCACTGCCCGCGGTCGTGGGGGTACACGGCCAACCCGCCCAGTGGGACGTCGTCGGGTACCGCCGCACGCTCGAGCTGTCCGACGGCGGGAGCGTCGTGGAGACGATCACCGAGAGCGACCCCGGGGTGTTCTTCGGCTACGACCTCTCCGCGTTCCAGAGACTCTTCGGTCGGTTGGTCTCCGGAGCACGCGCGGAATGGACCTTCTCCGCCGAGGGCGCGACCACGCGCATCCGCTGGTCGTATGCGTTCCACCCGCTCGCCGGCCGCGGCCTGATCGTGCGCGCGATCGTGAAGCTGTTCTGGGCGCCGTACATGCGCCGTGTGCTGCCCACGATCGTCTCGGCCATCGACACGCGCTAGTACGCTCGGAGGGTGGCGCACAAGAGAGATTCCCGGCGGGCAGACACCGACGTCGAGGTGCAGCGCGTCTACGACGGCGACCTCTACGTGCGGGTGAACTCGGTCGGCAGCGGGGTGACCCGGCCGTTCCTGCTCATCCCCGGCATCGGGGTCTCGTCGACCTATTTCGAACGTCTCGCGCCGAATCTCAACGAGTTCGGCCCGGTCTACGCCCTCGACCTTCCCGGGTTCGGCGGGGTGCCGCATCCCGGCACCGCCCTCGGCATTCGCGAGTACGCCGACCTGGTCGGCCGCGTGATCGACGAGCTCGGCCTCGACGACCCGATCGTCGTCGGGCACTCGATGGGCAGCCAGGTCGTGAGCGATCTCGCGTCGCGGCGCACCGATATCTCGACCCTCGTGCTCATCGGCCCGGTCGTGAACCCGGCCGAACGCTCGCTCGTCACGCAGGCCCGCCGGTTCCTCGGCGCCGCGTGGCACGAGCCAGGACGGGTCAAGGCTCTCGCGATCAGCGCCTACCTGTTCTGCGGCTTCAAGTGGTTCTCGCGCGTGCTGCCGAAGATGATGTCGTACCCCATCGAAGACGCGCTGCCGAAGATCACCGCGAACACGCTGGTCATCCGCGGCGAGTTCGACGGGGTCGCCCCACGCGACTGGGTGCGCCGCATGGGCGAGCTGCTGCCGACCTCGCAGCTGTGGGAGATGCCCGGCGCCGCGCACTCGGTAATGTACGCGCACGCCGACGAGGTAGCCCGGTTGTGCGTCGCCCACGCTCGGGGCGAGCTCGGCGAGACCGCAGACCCCGCGACGCTGAACGTCTCCGCCGTGTCGGAGGACGAGACGGATGACGCGCTCGATGCGACGACCACGGCAAAGGCGCTCGGCGGCCGTCTGACCGAGGCGGTCGGCGTCATCACCGACGACGACGACCTGATCGCACAGGGCAAGTCGACGCACGCGGCGGCCCTCGCCGAATCTGCGAGCGACGACGCGGCCCACGGCGAGACCGAGGAGCCCGGCGACCGCTAGACCAACACCCCGGCGTCGAGCCGCACCACGCGGTGGGCGGTAGCGATCACGTCTGCGTCGTGCGTCGCGTGCACGACCGCGACCCCGCGCTCGACCTCGCGGTCGATCGCCAGGCCGATGAGCTCGCGCGCCTCGTCGTCGAGGCCGACGGTCGGTTCGTCGAGCAGCAGCACGTCGGCGCGCTGGGCAAGACCCTGGGCGACGAGCGCGCGCTGCCGCTGGCCGCCCGAGAGCGCGTGCAACGAACGCCGCTCGAGACCTTCGAGCCCCAGGGCACGGATGCTCTCGGTCACGATGGCCCGGTCGGCGCGCGTGAGCGGGCGCCAGCGGGAGCCTCCCCACCGCCCCATCGTCACCGCGCCGCGTACCGTGAGCGGCAACGACGTCGACACGGCGCTGCGTTGCACGACGAAGGCGACATGGGTCGCGGGCGGTCGGGTCGCGGTGCCGGTGTGCGCCTGGGTTCCGGCGATCACGCCGAGCAGGGTCGATTTGCCCGAGCCGTTCTGGCCGGCGAGCGCCGTGATGCGTCCCGCCTCGAGCGAGAGCGAGACCGAGCGCAGCGCGCGGATGCCGTCGTGCTCGACGGAGATGTTCTGGAGTTCGATCACGTCTTTACCATAGCTTAAATGATTATCGTTCTCATGTAGGGTCGTCTCCGTGCCCCACCTCCTCGAACCATTCGCCACGGAATTTATGCTGCGCGCCCTCGGCGGCGGCGTGCTCGTCGCGGCCATCTGTGCCGTCGTCGGAACCTGGGTCGTCATCCGGGGTATGGCCTTCCTTGGCGAGGCGATGGCGCACGGGATGCTTCCGGGGGTCGCCGCCGCGAGCCTCCTCGGCCTCCCGGTCATCGCCGGCGCCGCCGTGAGCGCCGTCGTGATGACCTTCGGCGTGAGCGCGATCACCCGGCGCGGCCGGCTCTCGAACGACACCGGCATCGGACTGCTGTTCGTCGGCATGCTCTCGCTCGGCGTCATCATCGTGTCGCACTCGCGCAGCTTCGCGGTCGACCTGACCGCGATCCTGTTCGGCGACATCCTGGCGATCGGCGGGGCCGACATCGTGCTGCTCGCCGTGGCGCTCGGCGTCACGCTGCTGGTCGCCGCGGTCTTCCACCGGCCGTTCGTCGCCCTCGCCTTCGACCCCCGCGTCGCCCACACGCTCCGGCTGCGCCCCCGGCTCGCCGGCGCCGTGCTCGTCGGCCTGGTCACGCTCGCGGTCGTCGCCTCCTACGGCGCCGTCGGGTCGCTGCTGGTGGTCGGCCTGCTGCTCGCCCCGGCCGTCGCCGCCGGCCACTGGGCGGCGCGCATCCCCACCACGATGCTGCTCGCGGCGGTGTTGGGTTGCACGGCGGTCTACGTCGGGCTGCTCGTCTCCTGGCACGCCGAGACCGCCGCAGGGGCATCCATCGCCGCCGCATCCATCGCCATCGCCGTACTCTCCGCGATCGTCTCCACCCTCGTCCGCCAGCTCACGAAAGTCTCCCGTGCAACCTCGTAACACCCTCGTCGCCGTCGGCGCGCTCCTCGCGCTCACGGCCTGCTCCTCCCCCGCTCCCGCGTCGGATACCGGCCCCGACTCCGGCGCCGACAAGCCGCACGGCTACGTCGAGGGCGCGGCCGAGCTCGGCGAACCGCAGCTCACCCTCGCCACCGTCGATGCGGTCGGCGAGCTCGCCCTGACCGACCTCGTCGACGAGTCCGTCGTCGCGGTCACCGAGCTCGCCGACGTCTCCGCGGTCTCGACCGACGGGCGCCACCTGTTCGCCACCACCCCCGGCGGCGTCACCATCGTCGACACCGGCGTCTGGACCGTCGACCACGAAGACCACTCGCACTACTACCGCGCCGAACCCCGCCTCGTCGGCACCGTCGACGGCGACGGTGCAGCCAGCGTCGCCGGCGGCGGAAGCGCCACCGCCGTGTCGTTCGCCGGAAGCGGCGAGACCGTTCTGCTCGACAGCGACGCGCTCGGATCCGGCGAGATCTCGGAGGTCGACCGCCTCACCGCCGACCTCGTTGTGCCGTTCAAGGCCGCCACACTCGTCGCGTCGGGCGGCACGGTGAGCGTGCTCGACCAGCCAGGGGCCGAGATCGCCTGCGCAGAACCGTCGGGTTCGATCGCGACGCGGGTGGGAGTGCTGATCGGATGCGCCGACGGCGCCGTTCTCGCCACGCTCGACGCCGAGACGGTCGGCTTCGAAGCTCTGCCGTATCCAACGGCGGTCGCCGAGGCCGACCGCGCCACCGCGTTCGACGCCCGCCCCGGACGCCCGACCGTGGCGGCCCTCGCTGGCACCTCGGGCTTCTGGCTGCTCGACAGCCGGGAACGCACCTGGTCGCGCCTCGCCACCGAGGCACCGCTGCTGCGGGTCGTCGCCGCCGACGACACGGGCAACAACGTGGTCGCCCTGTCGGCCGACGGCCGCATCCTGACCCTCGACGGCGCCACGGGCACGACGCTGTCGGCGACCGAACCACTGCTCGCCGCGACCGTCGCCGACCCCGCCCTGCTCGCCGGCGTCGAGCTCACCGTCGACGCGAACCGCGCCTACGTCAACGCCCCCGCCGAGAACGCCGTCTACGAGATCGACTACGCCGATGGCGGCCGGATCGCGCGCACCTTCGACGTGCCGACCTCCCCGCTGTTCTTCGCCGAGACGGGACGCCTGTCATGATCACACCCCTCGTTAGGAAGGCCGCGGGCATCGCACTGGCCGCCGCCACCCTGGCCGCCCTCGCCGGTTGCAGCGCGCCCGTCGACGACCGTCCGCTCGTTGTGGTCACCACCAACATCCTCGGCGACGTCGTATCGAACGTGGTCGGAGACGAGGCCGAGGTGATGGTGCTGATGAAGCCCGACGCCGACCCGCACTCGTTCGAGATCTCGGCGAAAGACGCGTCGCGCATCCTGGGCGCCGACCTGCTGGTGTCGAACGGGCTCGGGCTGGAGGAAGGGCTGCAGCAGCACCTCGACCAGGCCGCAGCGGAGGGGGTCGCGACGCTCGCCGCCGGCGACGTGGTCGACGTGCTCGAGTACGGTTCGGGCGACGCCGATTCTGCGGACGACACGGGCGCGGACGACCCGCACTTCTGGACCGACCCCGCCCGCATGCTCGACGTCACCGCCGCCGTGGCCGACGCCGTCGAGCAGCACGTCGAGGGAGCCGACGCCCGTGTCATCCGTTCGAATGCCGACGACTACGCGGCACAGTTGCGTGAGCTCGACGCCGAGATGACGACGGCGTTCGAGGCGATCCCCGCAGCCCAGCGCAACCTCGTCACCAACCATCACGTCTTCGGCTACCTGGCCGACCGGTTCGGCTTCACGGTCGTCGGCGCCGTCATCCCCGGCGGCTCGACGCTGGCCGCACCGAGCGCCTCCGACCTGCGCGACCTCGTCGACGCGATCGACGAAGCAGGGGTCGCCACGATCTTCGCCGAGTCGTCGCAGCCCGACCGGCTCGTGCAGGTGCTCGCCGACGAGGCGGGCGTCGACGTCGCCGTCGTCGAGCTCTTCACCGAATCACTGAGCGGGCCCGGATCGGGCGCCGACAGCTACCTGACCATGATGCGCACGAACACGGAGCGCATCTCCACCGGCCTCTCCCCGTAACGGGGCGGGCCACCACAGTAAAGGAAACAATGAAGACCCAGTTGAAACTCGTCGCCCTCGTCGCGGGATCGGCGCTCGCGCTGACGGCATGCGCCAGCGGCACACCCACGGCCGAGCCCGCCGCGCCGCAGTCGGAGAGCACGGCCCGCATCGCCCTCACCTACGACGGCGGCATCGTCGTCCTCGACGCCGCGACGCTCGAGACCGCGGCCGACCTGCCGCTCGAGGGCTTTAACCGCCTGAACGCGGCCGGCGACGGCGAGAACGTCTTCGTCACCACCACCGCGGGCTTCCAGGTACTGCGCGCGACCGGCGAGCCCGAGCTCACCGACCTCGTCTTCGAGGCGAACACGGCCGGCCACGTCGTCAAGCACGGCGACAAGACCATCCTGTTCGCCGACGGAACCGGCGACTCCACGATCTTCGAGACCGACGCACTGCTCGACTCCAGCACCGAGCTGCCCGAGACCGAGACCATCGAGTCGGAGGCCGCCCACCACGGCGTGGCCATCGAGCTCGAAGACGGAACGTTCCTGTCGACGCTCGGCACGTCGGAGGGCCGCACCGGTGTGCGCGTGCTCGACGCCTCGCGCACCGAGGTCGACCGCAACGAGGAGTGCCCCTCGGTGCACGGCGAGGGTGCCGCGATGAACGAGGTGGCCGTGTTCGGCTGCAGCGACGGCGTGCTCGTCTACGACGCGGGAGTCTTCACCAAGATCACCGCTCCCGACGCGTACGGCCGCACCGGCAACCAGTACACGACCGAGACCTCGGCGATCACGGTCGGGGACTACAACTCCGACCCCGACGCCGAGGGCGTTCTGCTCAGCCAGCTCGTGCTCACCGACACCGCCGCGAAGACGGCCACGGTCATCGACATGCCCGAGGGCGTCGGCTACACCTGGCGCGACGTGGTGCGCGGCTCCGACGACGAGGCCTACGTGTTGGGCTCCGACGGCGCGGTCTACGAGCTCGACGTGACGACGGGCGAGTTCACCCTGCTGGCCTCGGTCATCGACGCGTGGGAGGGTCCGGCCGAGTGGCAGGACGCGCATCCGGCGCTCTCCGTCCTCGACGGAACGCTCTACGTGACCGATCCCGCCGCCGAGTCGGTGCACGCCGTCGACGTCGCCAGCGGCGAGGTCGTGGCCTCGGCCGAGCTGCCAGGCGCGCCGATCGAGATCGCGGTCGCACCCGGCCGCTAGCCGTGTGGGGCATACCGTCACGCTGCTAGCGTGGCGGTATGCCCACGCCAGAAGAGATCGCGGATGCGCGCCAGCGGCGAGCGGAGGAGCTCGTGAAAGCGGTCGCCGGTGGAGCAGACCTCGGCCAGGAGACCCTCAAGATGTCGAACGAGTTCACCGACGAGTTCACGGCGAGGTTCTCCGCCCGCCTTAGACGTCTCTTCCGCCGCCGCTGACAGCACGAAGCCCCGCACACCGATCACGGCGTGCGGGGCTTCTGCGTGGCTGACTAGCGCTTGATCGCGTCGAGGTGCAGCATCGCGGCGAGGTTCTTGTCGAGCTCGTCGTCCTGGAAGACCTTCTTCCAGTCGTCCTTGATGATGTTCGAGCGGCCGTAGTCCATCGCGATGAGGCACGCGTCGGAGAAGGGGTTGTCGCCCTTGAGCGTGTTCGCGAGCGCGACCTGGGTGTGGCCGAGCAGCATGGCGCGCGCGGCGGGCTCGGGGATGCCCATCGTGTTGATGGCCTCGTCGAGCGACTCCTTGAGCAGGGCGCCGATCATGCAGGCGATCGTCTCGACCAGGGTCGGCTCGAGCTGGGCGAGCTGCTTGACGGTGACCCAGTGCACGTCGACGACCGGTGCGTACATCGCGCGGATGGTCGCCTCGGTGATCTCGCGCTTGCTCTCGTCGTCGCTCTCGATCGCGGCCACGACGTCCTGGGGCGCCGCGATGCCGCCGAAGGTGTCGGCGTACTCCTCGGGCGTGTGACGCTCGAGGAACACCGACGGGTGGCACGGGTGCGCAACGGCGAAGACGACGTCTTCGCGCGTGGTCAGCAGTCCGGCGTAGGCGGCGGCGGGGTCGAGCGTGAGCACGACGGTGCCGGGGCGCAGCAGCGGAACGAGCGCGCTCGATACCGGGCCGAGGGCCAGGTCGGGAACGGCGAGGATGACGACGTCGGCGACGAGCACTGCCTCTTCGCTCGGGGTGACCGTGCGGCCGATCTCGGCCATGCGGGACTGGCCGCCGGGCGAGTTCTCGCTGTAGTAGACCGTGTGGTCGGTCTTCGCGAGGTTGTTGGACACTCGCGTGCCCATTTTTCCGCCCGCACCGATGACAGCGATGGAAATGGGGTTCGACATTACTTGCTCCTTAAGTACTGCAGGTTGGAAACGTTCCAGGTGTTCTCGAGGGCGATTGTGTCCTCGATGGTCTCGCCGAGCGGAAGCCAGTGCTCGATGATCTGGGTGATGCCACGCTCGGCCGGCTGAACCGCCGCGAGCATGTGGTCGTAGTCGAGCAGGCCGGTTCCGAGGGGCACGCCCTCGAGGGTGAAGCCCACCCAGCCGCCGCGTCGTGTGAACGCGAAGTCTTTGACGTGGATGTTCGCCACGTAGGGCGCACAGCGGTCGATGACGTCGATCGGGTTCTCGAGCGCCGCGACCGAGTTGGCGGGGTCGAGACAGATGCCGAGGCTCGGGCTGGCGACGGCCTCGACGAGCGACACGAGGTCGCGCGACTGCACCTGCTCGTAGGTCTCGAGCGCGACGGTGACGCCGGCCGCCTCGTACGCCGGAAGCGCGGTGCGCAACAGCGCCTCCGCCTCGGCGATCGAAGGCTGGTGCTCGGCGGTGTTGATCATGCTGCGCACGGTCGTCGCGCCGAGCGTCTCGGCCATACCGAGAAAGCTCGCGAGGTGGTCGGGCAGCACGCCGCGGGTGCCGAGCTCGAGGGTGATGCCGAGCTCGTCGGCGAGCACGCGCAGGTCGCGCAGCTCGGCGGCAGAGTAGCCCAGGATCGGCGCGTAGTCGCAGATCTGGAACAGGTCGACGTCGAGGTCGCGCGTGCGGCGCAGCATGTCGGCGAGGCTCAACGGTTGCGGGGCCAGTGCCGAGTGCTGCCAGAAGAAGGCGTAGGTGCCGAGGCCGATCATCGTGCGACCTCCAAGTGGGTGCGGGTGGCGGCCAGCGCGGCCGCCTCGTCGAGCACGCGACCAAGGGCGGCGGTGTCGTGGGCGAAACGGCCGAGGAACACGCCGTCGACGTCGGAGCCGAGCTCGGTGAGCAGGCCGGGTCCGGCGCTACCGCCGTAGATCACGACGCTGCCGTCGCGGCCGGTGAGCTCGCCCACCGCCGCGCGAAGAATCGCGCAGACCTCGCGGATGTACTCGGCGGGCGCGGGCTCTGCCGCGCCGATCGCCCAGACGGGTTCGTAGGCGACGATGACGCGTCCGTCGGGAGCGCCGTCGAGCGCTGACACCACCTGGCGCAGGCTCTCGGCCGCGGCATCCGCGGGTTCTGACTTGACGCTCTCTCCGATGCAGAGCACCGGGGCAATTGCGTTGCGGAGGGCGGCCGATGTCTTCTCGGCGACAACCTGGTCGGTCTCGCCGAACAGGCGGCGGCGCTCGGCGTGACCGACCTCGACGACACCAACGCCGATCTCAGCGAGCTCGACGCCGCTGACCTCGCCGGTGAACGCGCCCGAATCGGCCGAGGCGAGATCTTGCGCCCCGACGACGACGTGGCTGCCCTCGAGGATTTCGACGGCGGCGGGCACCGCGAGGTATCCGGGGATGACAAAAAGTTCGACGGCGCCCGAGACGACGGCGGGGTGTACGTGTGCGAGTTCGGCGACGCCGGCGCACCAGTCGAGGGTCTGGCGATGCCCGAAGTACATCTTCAGGCTCACGCCGACGGTGACGGGGGCGGTCATCAGCAGCTGCCGGTGGTCTCGTACTCGTCGAGCACGGCGACCTTTTCGGCGCTCGCGCTGGTCTCGTCGAAGCGGTAGGTCAGCCACTCGCGCACGAGGCGGCGGGCGAGCTCGATGCCGACGACGCGCTGCCCCATGGTGAGCACCTGCGCGTTGTTGCTGAGTACGGCGCGCTCGACCGAGAAGCTGTCGTGCGCGGTGACGGCGCGGATGCCCTTGACCTTGTTCGCGGCGATCGCGACACCGAGGCCGGTTCCGCAGAACAGCAGGGCGCGGTCGGCGTCGCCCGCGGCGACGAGCTCGGCCGCGGCGATGGCGACCCTCGGGTAGGCGGTGTGGCCGTCGGCGTCGACTCCGACATCGGTGACGAACTCGACCAGTTCGCTCAGCTCGAGGTCGCCCTTGACGATCTCCTTGTAGTCGAATCCGGCGTCGTCGCTGCCGATGACGATGCGAAGTTTGTCAGTCACTTGTCTTCTCCATGTTCTGCCGCGAATACCACGGCGACCGCCTGCACGATGAGTGCGAACGAGTGGGCCCCGGCGTCGGGGGTGCCGAGGCTCTTCTCGGCGTGGGGACGCGCGCGTCCCATGCGGGGCAAGAGCTCGGCGGTGGCGCGGGCGGCTTCGGTGGCGACGTCGGAGGCTGTCGACCAGGCGGCCGAGAGACCGTTGCCCGCGGCGACCTCGCTCGCGAGCGACTCGGTGAACGGCACGATGGCGTCGACCATGGTCTTGTCGCCGACCTCGGCCTTGCCGAAGCTCTGGATTCCGACGCGGGCGGCGGTGACGCCGGCCGAGACGGAGGCGGCCGTCGGGGCATCCGTGTCGCCCACTTCGCCGGCGAGCGCGCGCAGCATCACGCCCCACAGGGCGCCGGAGGTTCCGCCGGCACGGTCGGCCCACGCGTCGGCGGCCGAGACGAGCAGGGTCTCTACACCGGCTCCGGCTGACTGCGCCTCGCGGGCTGCCGCTGCCGCAGCACGGGCACCGCGCTGCATGCCGACACCGTGGTCGCCGTCGCCGGCCACCGCGTCGATGCGGCCGAGTTCGTCGGCGTGCTCTTCGATCACGGCGAGCACGGCCTCGACGGCCGCGAGGGCCGCGACGGCCGCCTGCTGCGACTCGGCGCTGCCGGGGGTGATCTCGACGTCGGTCACGACGGAGTCGTGCATGTCGGAGGCGTCCATCTGCTCGACGGCAGCGACCGAACCCTTGCGGTAGGCCGGGGTGTCGGCCGCGGCACGCCAGAAGGTCTCGAGTTCGTCGTCGAGCCAGAACAGCGTGAGCGACGCGCCGGCCATGTCGAAGCTCGTGACGAGTTCGCCGACCTCGGGGTCGATCACGGTGAGTCCGGCCTCGTCGAGCAGTTCGGCGACGCGCTTGTAGACGACGAAGAGCTCTTCGTACTTGACCGAGCCGAGGCCGTTGAGGATGACGCCGACCTTCTGGCCGCGGGCCTCGTCGACTCCGTCGGGCAGCTCGGCGAGCAGCTCGGTGACGAACAGTTCGGCGAGCTCGTCGGCGGTGGGAATGTCTGCTTCGCGCAGTCCCGGCTCGCCGTGGATACCCATGCCGACCGCCATTCGTCCCTCGGGGACGGAGAACAGCGGGGTGTCGGCACCGGGCAGCGTGCAGCCGGTGAAGGCGACGCCGAGGGTGCGGGTGCGCTCGTTGGCGAGCAGGGCGACGCGCTCGACGTCGTCGATGGAATAGCCCGCTTCGGATGCCGCGGCGGCGGTCTTGAAGACGGTGAGGTCACCGGCGATGCCGCGACGCTTGGCCTTCTCGCCGATGACGGCGCTCGCGATGTCGTCGGTGACGGCGACCGTGCGGCAGTCGACACCCTCGGCGCGCAGCTTCTCCTGCGCCTGGGTGAAGTGCAGTACGTCGCCGGCGTAGTTGCCGTAGCTCAGCAGAACGCCGCCGCCGTTGTTCGCAGCGGTCGCGACCGAGTGCACCTGGGCGGCGGAGGGCGACGCGAAGAGGTTGCCCATGGCGGCGCCGTGGGCGAGGCCCTGGCCGACGAGTCCGCCGAATGCGGGGTAGTGGCCCGAGCCGCCGCCGACCACGATGGCCACGGTGTCGGGGGTGGAACGGGTGGAGCGCACGACGCCGCCGGTGACACGGCGAACCTGGAGGCGGTTGGCTGCGACGAAGCCGTCGATCATTTCATCGGCGAACGCTGTCGGATCGTTGAACAGGCGGGTCATGGGGAGAACTCCAGTAACGGTGGGGTGAGGGGCGGCCGTTGCGGGCCGCCCCAGGGGTGTTTAGTGGGCGATCGTCGCGGCGGGAACGCCGTCGACGGGCGCGTTCTTCTTGCCGGCACGGGCGAGCAGCACCATCAGGATCGCCGAGAGCAGCAGGAAGAATCCGACGATGGCCATCGGCACGAAGTACTGCGGGTTGCCGTCGGCGTCCGCGGTCGCGTCGGCGACGGCACCCGTGATGTACGGGGCACCGAATCCGGCGAGGTTTCCGACCGTGTTGATGAGCGCGACACCGGCCGCGGCTGCAGCACCGGTCAGGAACTGCGTGGGCAGCGTCCAGAAGTTCGGCAGCACCGCGAAGATCGCCATGGCCGTCAGCGCGATGACCGCGATGGTCAGGGCCGGCGAACCGGCGAACAGGGCGAGCGGGATGGTGAGCGCACCGACGACCGCGGGACCGGCGATGTGCCAGGTCTTCAGGCCGCGCTTCGAGACGTCACGCGTCCAGAACCACAGGGCGAAGGCCGCGGGGATGTACGGGATGGCGGTGATGAGGCCGCGCTCGAGCACGTTGTACTCGACGCCGTAGATCTCCTGGAAGCCGCCGATGATCGTCGGGAGGAAGAAGGCGAGCATGTACAGGCCGTAGATGAAGCCGAAGTAGATGAACGCGAGGGTCCAGACGCGGCCGCTCGAGAACGCGGTGCGGAGGCCGCCGTGCTGCTTGCCCTTGACGACGTTCATCGACTCGGTCTTGGCCTTCTCCGAGGCGAGCTCGGTGGTGAGCCACTGCTGCTCTTCGAGCGTGAGCCACTTGGCGTCGCTCGGCTTGTCCTTGAGGTAGAACCAGGCGATGACTCCGACGATGATGGCGGGGAAGCCGACGCCGAAGAACATCAGGCGCCAGCCCTCGAGGCCGAGGAAGCCGTCGGCGCCGATGAGCAGGCCGGCGATCGGAGCGCCGATGACGGTGCTGAGGGGCTGCGCTAGGTAGAAGAGCGCGAGGATCTTGCCGCGGTGACGCGACGGCACCCAGAGGCTGAGGAAGAGGATCGCGCCCGGGAAGAATCCGGCCTCGGCGACACCGAGGATGAAGCGCAGGATCGCGAGGTGCTCGAAGCTGCCGACCCAGGTGAAGAGCACGGCGACGATGCCCCAGGTCACCATGATGCGCGACAGCCAGCGGCGGGCGCCGAAGCGGGCGAGCGCCAGGTTGGAGGGCACCTCGAGCAGGATGTAGCCGATGAAGAACACGCCGGAGGCGAATCCGACCTGGGTCACGGTGAGCGCGAGGTCGTCGTTCATGCCGTTGGGGCCGGCGAAACCGATGGCCGAACGGTCGAGGTAGTTGATGAAGAACATCAACGCCACGAACGGCACGAGGCGGATCGAGACTTTTCTGATGGCGGATTTCTCGACCGCGGACTGCGGTGACGCCTTGGGGGTGAGGGTGTCCACTATGACTCCTTGACTTCGGGTGAACGTCGTTGTTTACGTACGAGCGAGGGTCTCCCCGGCGCGGTAAACAGTTTCGACCATTTCAGCATATCTGTCAACCGGTTGACCAATTTGCCGAATGCTCACGCTTCGCCCCTGCCCGGCATTGCAAGCCCCCACTGGTTCGTTGCGGTGAATCGAGTCGATTGCTCACTGTTTGGTACCGTGAGTCCATGCCCGTCTTCCCCGCCAGTGCCACCGACGAAATCAGTGCTGCGCTCGGGGCGATGGGCTCGGGTTCTGCCGCCTCCGCCGTCGCGGGGCGCCTGCTCGAACTCTTCACCGAACAGTCGATCACGCCGGGCACCCGGCTTCCTCCAGAGCGCCAGCTCGCGGCCAGCCTCGAGGTCGGCCGCTCCGCCGTTCGTGAGGCCCTCGCCGCCCTCGAGATCCTCGGTGTCGTCGACGTGCGCCCCGGTTCGGGCACCTACCTGCGCGGCAACACGAGCGAGCTGCTGCCCAAGACCCTCAGCTGGGGCATGATGCTCAGCCGCACCCACACGGTCGAACTCGTCGAGGTTCGCGGAGCGCTCGAGACCTACGCGGCCCGCCTGGCCACCGAACGCATGACCGACGAGTCGCTCGAGGTCATGCGCTCGCACGTCGACGAGATGCGCGATTCGGCGACCGACTTCAAGAGATTCGTCGAGGCCGACCTGCAGTTCCATCTCGAACTGGCCCGTAGCACCGACAATGCCGTGCTGCTCGACCTGCTGCAGAGCATCCGATCGCTCCTGCGCGTCTGGTCGGAACGCGCGGTGCAGGACGACGGCCACGCGCAGCAGGCGATCGAAGAGCACGCTGCGGTCTACGAGGCGATCGCCTCGCGAGATGCGGATGCCGCGGCCGCAGCCATGGCTGCCCACATGCGCACGGCGGCAATCCGGCTCGCCGGCGACGTCGGCGATCACGCGCCGCTCTAGACCGGTCTTCTCCGGGCCCGGCGCCGCTCGCGCCAGGTCATCGCGGCGAGTTCGGCGGCCTCGCGCTCGCGCACGGCCTCGGCTTCGGCGTGGCGGGCCGCCCGGCGTTCACGCCAGCGCTCTACCTCGAGGTCGATATCACGCGTCGGCGTGACCACGGGCGGGCCGCCCTGCAGCTGGCGGCGGGCGGTGATCACGCGTTTGTTGAAGTCGTCGAGCAGTTCGCGCACGCGCTGCTCGGTGTTGGTCTGGTCGATGCGGCCGTCGAGTTCGGCGTTCTCGGTGCGCAACGTGAGGGCGGGCGGTCCGAGGCCGGTGATCTTCTCGCGCTCGATCTTCTGCCGGATCCACCAGTCGGGGTCGTAGGTGCCGCCGAGGTTCTCGATCGGCTTGCCGGCGCCCGGCAGGTTGTCGAAGTCGCCACGGCGGATGGCCTGCTGGATGGTGATCTCGACGTACTGGGCGCGCGCCTCCATCATCGACTGGCCGGCGCTGTCCTTCTCGGTCGCACCGTCGGGCCCGACCTCTTCGCCGGCCTCGCGGGCGAGCCGGTCGATCTCGTAGCGGGCGACGTTCAACCGCGCGTCGCCCGGCTCTTTCCTCACCATGATTTCCAGCCTAGAACGCGCGCACCCGTTATGTCAGCGAGCGGTCCCAGCGGCCGAGTCCCGCGGCGGCCTCGTAGGTCGCCTCGAGAAATTCGCGCACGAGAGCGTCGGGATCGGCCGCGGTGCGCACGGCCTCGTACGGAAGGATGAACTCGCCCAGCGCGTGATCGAAGTAGGCCGGTGCGGGCACGGGCGCATCCGCGAACCCCTCGGGTGCCGGGTAGGCGTACGAGTAGAACGCGCCCTCCGCTGCCCCGCCGGGCCAGAATCCGGCGCTCGAGATCTCGTGCGAGTAGCCCTCGACCATCACGTGATCGGGGCAGTTCGGCACCCCGCCCGGATGCCGCGGCGCGGGCCGGCCGGAGAAGCGGGTGACCGCGAGGTCGATCGCGCCCCAGAAGAAGTGCACGGGACTGACCTTGCCGCCGAAGCCGGCGCGAAAGTCTGTCAGCACACGTTGCGCCTGCACGAGCTGCAGCCAGAACGCGTGCACGGCGTCGGGGTCGTACGACGCGTGCGTGACGTCGTCGGCGAACGGGATCGCGGGGTCGACCTCGTTCGGGCGGGCGACGATCGGCACGTCGATGTCGATACTCGCGAGAGCGGATTTCGTCGCGGCGTAGAACTCGGCGACCGGCATGGCCCGCAGCGCCACCTCGGCCGACCGGCCGTCGCTGCGGCGGATGCGCAGCGTGTGGTCGACCAGGTCGAACTCCATGTCGAACGCGTCGCCGTCGTACGGCATCGAACCCGTTGTGAGTCCGCGCGCGCTCACGTAGAGCGGAACCTGCCACCAGTGGTTGACCATCGGTTCGCACCTGAGCCGGATCTTACCGACGATCTGGGTGAACAGGTGAAACGTGTCGCGCGATTCCGTCCAGTCGGCGACGGCGAGTGCGGGCCATGAATTGGTCAATCGAGACTCCTCCGGGCGGTGAACGTGGTTCTGCCACGCTACTCAGTGCCACCCCGTCGGCGTTAGGGCGTTTGTCGAGCGTTCACTCGTCAGTCGGCGACGGTGATGCCGAGGTGCCGCGCGAACGCCGCCGCGAGGGTGCCGACCTGGTACTCACTCAGCGTCGCGCCGCGCAGCGACTCGAACCCGTCGATCTGGTCGAACTCGGCGCCGCGCAGGTCGAGGTGGGTGATCTTCGCGCCCGCCAGACTCAAGGTGCGCACCGTCGTGTCGGTGAACGAGACCCGGGTGAGCGTGGCTCCGCTGAGATCGAGTTCGTCGATGGTGCAGCCGTCGAACGCGACGTCGATCAGCTGGGCGCCGCGCGCGTTCACAAATCCGAGCTTGCTGCCGGTGAAGCGCACCGAGTTGACGTACGACTCGTACAACTCGGCTGAGCCGATGCGCGAGCCCTCCATCGTCACGTCGCGGAAGCTTGCCCGTGGTGCCGAGAACACCGGTGCGTTGAAGCGCGCGAACGCGACCTCCGAGAATGTGGCGGCACGGAATCCGGTGGCGTGCGCCTGCACGTCGTCGAGAGCGCACTCACTGAACTCGATGCCGCCGAGGTCACGGCCGCCGAGATCGGCTCCTGAGAAGCGCAGACCCTCGTAGCGCGCCTGAGCCCTGAGTTCGTCGGCATCGCCCGCGGCCAGATCGTCGAGTCGGATCGTGTCGATGCGGGGAGGGTTGGTCGCTGTCTTCTTGGCCACCGCTGCAGTCTAGACAGCGGCGGCCGACCGGTAGGCCCGCGACCTCACAGGAAACCCTGCTCTCGCGACATCCGTTCCCCTTTTATATTGCGTGCAACCAAGTTGCGCACAACCTGCTACGGTTGTGCCCATGGCCTCCCCCACCCTGCTTCCCCCCGAGCAGCAGATCTGCTTCGCCCTGTACAACGCGTCGCGCTCGATCACGGCGCGCTATCGCGAACTGCTCGCGCCGCTCGGCATCACCTACACGCAGTACCTCGTGCTGATGATCCTGTGGGAAGACGGCACGGTGTCGGTGAGCCACATCGGCGACCGCTTGCAGCTCGAGTCGGGCACACTCTCGCCACTGCTGCGCCGCCTCGCCTCGCTCGGACTCGTGACGCGCGAGCGCTCCGGCGACGACGAGCGCGTTATCGAGATCGGCCTCACCGCGAAGGGCGACGACATGCGCGGCGAAGCACCCCACATCGCCGAACAGATCTGCGCGTCGACCGGCCTGCCGATGGACGACCTCGTCGCCCTGCAGGGCCAGATCGCCGAGCTCGCCGCCCACGTGCGCTCCCTGTCGTAACACCTCACGCCCCACTAGAAAAGGAACAGAAATGCCTACACGTACCGCACGCACCGCTTGGAACGGCACCCTCGAGACCGGCGAGGGCCAGGTCGAACTGACCAGCTCGAAGCTCGGCACCTACGACGTCTCGTTCCCGAAGCGTTCCGCCGACGACGCCAACGGCTCGACCAGCCCCGAGGAACTGCTCGCCGCCGCCCACACGGCCTGCTACGCCATGCAGCTCTCGGCGACGCTCGCGGGCCCCGGCGTGACGATCGAGGCTCTGGATGTCGCGGCCGACGTCACACTCGGCGCCGACCCGGCCGGCGGCTTCAAGCTCACCGGCATCAAGCTCACCGTGCGCGGCGAGGTCACCGGCGTTGACAGCGCGACCTTCCTCGCTGCCGCGAACGACGCAAAGGCGAACTGCCCGATCAGCAAGGCCCTCACCGGAGTCGAGATCACGCTCGACGCCGAGCTCGAGGTCTAAGGCTCCAGCCGATCGTCACAAAGGGCCCGGTTTCCCGATGGGGAGGCCGGGCCTTCGCGCGCGCGATAATACAATCACGCGCTCTCCACTTTTGAACATTGCCAAAGGTCTTGACAACGGGAAGTGTAAGAGGTTCGGAACGCCGAAACCGAGATCTGGAGTGGTCAGTGAAATTAGCGTCAGAACTCAGCGGAGCCGTTTCACGGGGCGAAATCGAGGCGGTCTTCCAACCGCAGGTCGACGTCGCCACGGGTCGGATCGTCGCCGTCGAGGCCCTCGCCCGCTGGAACCACCCCGAGTTAGGCCTGGTGCGGCCCGACACGTTCATCCCGCTCGCCGAGGAGACGGGCCTGATCAGCGAGATCGGCGACTTCATGCTCGACGAGGGCTGCCGGTGCGCGTCGGCCTGGAACGGTTCCTTCCACCGCATCGAGGTCGCCGTCAACGTGTCGGCCGCGCAGCTCGCGAGCGTAGCCTTCATCGACCGTGTGCGCACCGACATCGATCGTTTCCAGCTGTCGGCCGACAACCTCATCATCGAGATCACCGAGTCGCTGCCCGTGCCGGAGGCCCCCGACGTGCTGAGCCGCCTGGTCGAACTCGGGCAGCTCGGGCTCAACATCTCGGTCGACGACTTCGGAACCGGGCACTCGTCGGTCGCGCGACTGCTCGCCCTTCCGGTCAATGAGCTCAAGCTCGACCAGTCACTGGTGCAATCCGACTACACGCCCGACTCCCTGACCGAGGCGATCGCCATCGCGAAAGACAAGGGCCTGCGCATCGTCGCCGAGGGCGTCGAGACCGAGGTGCACTTCGAGCGGGCACGCGATCTCGGCTGCGATCGTGCCCAGGGCTACTACTTCGGCCGTCCGACGTCAGAGCTTGAGATCACCCGCATCCTCGCCGAGGCCTGACCTCCGACCGCTACACGCGCACGTGTGTCGTGCGACCGCGGCCGAGCCGCTTCGATTCGTACATGGCCGCGTCGGCCGCCGCGATCAGGTCGTCGACGGTGGTCGGCGGGGCGGATGACCCGTGGCTGGCCAACCCGATGCTGGCCGTGATCTCGAACCCTGGTGCCTGGTCGAACTGCCGACCGATCGCGGTGTGGATACGGTCCGCGATCTGCGCGGCATCGTCGCCGGCGGTGTCGGCCGACACCACCACGTACTCGTCGCCGCCGTACCGGCCGACGACATCGACGTAACGCACCGACGAGTTCAGCCGGGAGGCCACCTCGCGCAGCACCGCGTCGCCCACGTTGTGGCCGAGCCGGTCGTTGACCGTCTTGAACCCGTCGAGGTCGAGGAACATCACCGCCAGAGTCCGCGCCTCGTGTGCGGGCACAGCCAGCAGATCGGCGATGCTCGCGCGGAGCGACGCGCGGTTGGCCAGACCGGTCAGCTGGTCGTGCCTGGCCGCGTACGCCAACTGCAGCTGGGCGCGCAGCCGGGTGAGGCCCTGGCTGGCCTGCCGGGCGACCGACAGCACCATCTCGCACTCGCTCTCGCTGAGCTCGCGTGCGCGGCCGAAGAACGCGGCCGTCGCACCGATCGGTCGCGAGTCGCTCATGATCGGGAATACCGCGACCGTGTGCAGCCGGGCCTCGCGCAGGGCGGCGACCACCCACGGGTAGATCGCCTCGTCGTTCGGGCCGGTTCCCACGATCACGGGCTTCTCCGACTCCAGCACAGTGCTGCCGAGCAGGTGCACGTCGCCGAGGACGAGCCCGTCGAGCAGGTCGGTGCCCGCGACGACATCGAGCTCGCCGCGCTCGTTCAGTAGGGCGACGCAGGTCGCGGGTGCGACGAGGGCGTCCTCGAGGATCGACGCGAGGCTGTCGGCGATCTGCGTCTCCGTGACGCTCGCCGCGAAGGCGGCCGAGGCGTTCTGCAGCACCGTCACCCGTGCCGCGAGGTCTTCGGCAGTGCGCTGGGTGGCCAACAGCTGCCGTTCGTAGCTGACCCGGTTCGAGGCATCCAGAATTCCCACCCGCACCTCGTTGCCGTCCGCGACGACGGCGGCGTTCACCAGCACCGGGAGCGTCGACCCGGTCGCCGTGGCGAGTTGCAGGAAGACCTCGTTCGAGTACCCCTGCAGCCTCAGCACTGGCAGGTGCCTGGTCTCGTAGAGCAGCTGCGAGCCGGGGGCGAGCAGGTCGCGCAGCGGGCGACCGACCACGTTGTGCTCGTCGAACCCGCCGAGGGCGAGCAGGGTCGCGTTCACCCGCACGACCACGTCGCTACCGTCGGTGACCAGATAGCCGAAGGGGGCACCGTGGAAGAGCGACTCGAAGTAGTCTTCCGACGACTCCGGGTCGCTCACTTCAGGAAGCCCTGGATCGCGGCGACGACCTCGGCGGGTGCAGACAGGTGCGCGCAGTGCCCGGAGACCGGCAGCACCACCAGTTCGCTCTGCGGGATCTGGTCGGCGACGAATCGGCCGACCGACATCGGCGCGATGACATCGTCGGTGTTCTGCAAGACGAGGGTCGGCACACTCACGTGCTTCAGGTCGTCGCGGTTGTCACTGAGGAAGGTGACGCGGGCGAAGTGCCGCGCGATCGCGGGATCGGTGCGGCAGAAGCTACCGTCGAGCTCGTCGCTGAGCTCTGGCCGGTCGGGCGCACCCATGATCACCGGAGCCATCGTGTGCGACCAGCCGAAGTAGTTGGCGTCTAGTCCGTCGAGCAGCTCGTCGATGTCGGGCTGCGTGAACGCGCCCTCGTAGCCCTCAGCGTGCACGTAGCGCGGCGACGGGCCGACCAGCACAAGAGCCGTGACACGCGAGGGCTTCTGGTTGGCGGCGAGCAGGCCGATGATCGAGCCGACCGAGTGCCCGACGAGGATCACGTCGTCGAGGTCGAGCTGTTCGAGCATCTCGACGACGTCGTCGGCGTACCCGTCGAGCGAGTCGTACTTGCCCGGCCGGTAGGCGGAGAGGTCGGAGCCGCCGGCGCCGACGTGGTCGAACAGAACCACCTGGTGGTCGTCGGCGAAGCTCGGGGCGACGAACCGCCACATGTCTTGGCTGCAGCCGAACCCGTGCGCGAAGACGATCGGCCGACCGGTGCCCGTGATCTTCACGTTGTTGCGCGCTACCACGTCGATTCGGGTCGAGGGCACCTGGGTCGTCCTGTTCTGAGGGGTTTACCGGCGATCCGGAGTCCCCGCAATATTACCCGCCTCGATCACCCGGGCGGGGTATTGCCGTCAGGTGCCGATTCGGGCGCGGCGACGGGCGCGGGCACCGGCTTTGCGACGAGCGCGCGGGCCGGCTCGTCGAAGGCTCCGCCCGGGTAGAGCGCGTTGGCCGCCGCGTTGATCGGTCTGGCGATGACGTGCCTGTTATTGATGCCTCCCGGGTAGCGGTTGAGGTTGAACTTGCCGCTCACGTTTCCGAACCAGACGGCCGTGGTCACGGTGCTGGTCGAGCTCATCAGCCAGGTCTGGTCGAAGTCGTCGGTCGTGCCGGTCTTGCCGAAGATCGGTGTGCCGTCACGCGGGTTTCCGCCGTAGCGAGCCATCGCGTTGCGCAGCGCGAACACGGTGGTCGCCGCGACCTCCGGCGCGATCGCCGCGGAGCAGTCGCGCGCCTGCCCCGGCAGCACGTCTCCGTGCGCGTCGGTGATGCTGTCGATCGCGACCGGGGCGCAGTACCCGCCGTGATTCGCGATGCCGGCGTAGGCGGCGGCCATCGTGAGCGGCGCGACGACGTTGGTGCCGATGATCGCCGACGGGTTCGAGCCCAGCTCGTTCTCGACGATGTCGGTCGTGGCCGGGTCGTCGACGTTGTTCGCGGGGTGCACACCGAGCGCACGCGCGATGCGTTTGGTGTCGCACTGGTCGAGCTGCAGTCCCATCGAGACATAGGCTCCGTTGATCGATGCGGCTGTCGCATCCATCACCGATCGGTCTCCCCTCTCCCCCGATGAGTTCTTGAACGGCCACGGTCCGCCGAACGGACCGTCCTCGACGCCGCCCCCGCTCGCACTGTTCGCGCAGCTGTTCGCGAACGCCGACTGCTGCACCGTGCGCCCGTTGCCGTCGACGACCTCGCTGAGAGTGTGGCCGCTCTGCAGCCAGTTGATTAGCGTGAAAACCTTGTAGGTCGAGCCGGCCTGGAAACCACGCGAACCCCCGTATTGCCGGTCGGTGTTGTAGTTCACCCCGGTCGTGCCCGGCCCGCCGCCGGCCGCCGTGTTGTCGAAGCGGGTGTTCTGGGCCATCGTGAGGATGCGTCCGGTGCCCGGTTGCACCGAGACCGCGGATGCGCCCAGCGCCAACCGCGCCTCGGCCGCCGGCGCCTGCTTCGCCACGGCGTCCTGTGCCACGGTCTGCAGTCTGAGGTCGAGGGTCGTGTACAGCGCGTAGCCGCCGAGCACCCAGTTGGCGGTGCGCTCTTCGGCCGAGCGGCCGAGCGACTCCAGCTCGGGCACCAGCGCGGTGACGTAGTCGCAGAAGTAGGTGGCGTACGGGTCGGCGGCGATGCAGCCGTTCTTGTAGGGCGCGTGCACGACGGTCGTGTCGTCGACCGGCACGGCGAGGGCCTCGTCGAGCTGTGCGCGCGTGATCGTCTTCTCGACGAACATGTTGCGCAGGATCACGTCGCGGCGTTCGAGATTCGCTGCATAGTTCGCGGGGTCGTCGAGCCCGCGCGCGCCGGGCTCCTGCACGATGGCGATGAGGCTGGCCGCCTGTGCGAGCGTCACGGTCAACGCGGAGACGCCGTAGTAGCGCTGCGCCGCCGCCTCGACGCCGTAGTTGTTGCCGCCGAAGCCGGCGATGTTGAGGTAGCCGAGCAGGATCTGGTCTTTGGTGTACCGCTTCTCGAGCCCGATCGCGAGCTTCATCTCTTTCAGCTTGCGATCGAGGGTCGCGGCCTGGGCGGCCTCGACGCCCGCCTTCTGGGCCTCGGGGGTCTCGAGCTGCAGCGCATCCTGGATCGCGATGTTCTTCACCAGCTGCATCGACAGGGTCGAGGCACCGCTCTGCGATCGGCCCGCGGCGTTGCCGATCGCCGCCCGGATCACTCCCTGCAGGTCGACGCCGCCGTGCTCGTAGAAGCGTCGGTCTTCACCCGCGATCGTCGCCTCTTTCAGGAACGGCGACACCTCGTTCCACGGCACCTCTTCGCGGTTCTGGTCGTAGACCTGCGCCACCTGCCGGTAGACCGGCGCGCCGGCCGCATCGACGCCCTCGATCGCGAAGATCTCGTTCTTCTGCGGCTGCGCACCCAGCTCGATGTACTCGGGCAGGCTGTCGAAGATGCCGACGGCGCTGTTCGCGGTGACGCCGGTCACCGCGATGAGCGGTGTGACCAGCACGGCGACGAGAACGCCGGCGAGCACCGAGAAGCCGGTGAAGCCGAGCAGCCCGGTGACGACCCGTTTTGTGGCGCGCATAAGAGACCCCTTTCGTTGGGGTGTTCGTGAGGGGGGGGTTACTTCAGGGAGTCGGCGACGATGGCAGCAGCCCGGGCGACGACCGCGTCGTCGCGGGCGGCATCCGGCGAGTCGCGGGTCGTGAGGACGGCGAGCACGATGGGGTCGCGGTCGGGCGGCCAGACGACGGCGATGTTGTTGCGCACCCCGTACCCGCCGCTGCCCGACTTGTCTGCGACGACCCAGTCGGAGGGGACGCCGGCGCGGATGAGCGTGTCGCCGGTGGCGTTGCCGCTCATCCAGTCGACGAGCAGTTCGCGCTTCTCGGCGCTCAGGGCGTCGCCGACGACGAACTCGCGCAGGTCGGTGGCGAAGGCGCGCGGCGAGGTGGTGTCGCGCGGGTCGCCCGGGACGCCGTCGTTGAGGCCGGCCTCCCAGCGCACGGCCTGCGTCACGTCGTCGCCGATCGCGGCGAGACGCTCGGTGAACCCTGCCGGGCCCTCGAGCTCCTCGAGCAGCAGGTTGCCCGCCGTGTTGTCGCTCACCCGCACCGCTGCCTCGGCGAGCGCGCCCAGCGTCATGCCCGACTCGACGTTCAGCTCGGTCACCGGCGAGTGCGTGATGAGCTCGTCGCTCGAGTAGGTGACCACGCGCTCGAGGTCGGCCGGGTCGCTCTGCTGCAGCACGGCCGCAGCGGCAAGCGCCTTGAAGGTCGACGCGTAGGCGAAGCGTTCATCGGCGCGGTAGGCGATCTCACCGCCGCCCCCGGTGTCGATCGCGTAGACGCCGATGCGCGAGCCGAACTCGGCCTCGAGCGCGGCGAATTCGGCGTCGTACGCGGCGACGGTCATCGTCGGCGACGGCGTCGACTCGGACGGCGACGAGGTGGGTGCCGCCGTGTCATCCGGGCTCGAACACCCCGCGACGAGAACCGCGAGGGCCGCGCCCAACGCGACCAGCCCGGTGCGCCGGCGCATCATCGCGGCACCGAGTTCACGACGGAGGTGCTGAGAGCGGTGTACTCGAGCGCCGTTCCCGCCGGGATCTGCCCGAAGCCGTCGATCGTGACGAGGCGCACCCCGATGTAGTCACCCGTGGATGGTTCGATGATGATCTCCTGTCTGGTGTCGCCGGCGGTGCCGTGCAGTCCGATCGCCGTGCCGACTCGGCCGTCGATCTCTGCCCGCTCCTCGGTCACAACGACGGCGGGCATCAGCGCGAGGGCCCGGTAGAGCGCGGCGCGCAGGTCGGAGGCGACGGTGCCCGTGCGCAGCAGGTCGACGACGTGCGCGAACACGTTCTCGTCGCTCGACCCGGCCTGGTAGCGGTACTCGACGAGGTAGTCGAGCAGCGCCGACGGGTCGCGGGGCATGGCCGCCTGGTCTTCGACCGGCTTGGTGGCGTCGGCAGGGGATCTGCCGACGGTGACGGGATCGACCTGACCGCTCCACTCGCGCGCGGCGAACTCCTGGGCGCCATGGCCGAAGAACACTGTCGGCTCGACGCGGGTGGTCTGGGCGACCGGTTCGGCTTCGGCGTCGGCCGGGAGGTACACCTCGCGCAACTGCGACTCGCGATAGCCGATCGTGGTGTCGTCGACGGTGCTGAGGGCCAGATAGGAGGCACTCGTCGCGAGTCGCAGAAACTGGCCGTCACCGATCTGCGGGTCGACCGTCGATGCCGCGGCGTCGCGCAGCACGGTCGCGGCCTGCACCGAGGGCTCGCCGGTCGGCACCACGATGTTCACGGCCGCGACGATCGCGGCGACGACGCCGGCCGCGAGGGCGCCGAACCCGAGCCGGCGCACGATCGTCGGGCGGGACCGCGTCGCCTGTGCCTGTGCCTGTGCCTGTGTCTGTGTCTGTGCCTGTGTCGCCGACACGAGCATCGTGCGCATGGCGTGCACCTGGTCGGGGCGCAGTTTCGGGTCGCTCAGCATGATGTTCCTTCGAACGCTTCGGTCAGGGTGGGGGGGCGGGCGGTGGTCGGCGAGATGGTCGGCGAGCGCCTTCTTCGCAAAGTGCAGCCGCGATTTCACCGTGCCGACCGGAACCCGCAGAACCTGCGCGGCCTCGGCGATAGTGAGTCCCTCGATGATGCAGAGGGTGACGATCTTCTGGTGGTTCTGCGAGAGCGTGCCGAGTGCCGCGACCGCGGGTCCGTCGTCGAGCAGCTCGGCCGGATCGAGCACGTCGCCCGACGGCGGCACCCGGTCGATCAGGTCGCGGTAGCGCCTCGCCGACCGCGTGATGTTCTGCGCGGCGTGCGTCGCGGTGACGAGCAGCCAGGGCAGCAGCGAACCGTCGACGAACCGCACGCTCGACCGCTTGCGCCACGCCTCGAGAAACGCGACGGCCACGACGTCTTTCGCGTCGTCGAAGGCGGGCACGAGCGCGAGGCTGTGCCGGAACACCC
>Ga0247740_1000152_pt1 | contig 36162 bp, 21 predicted proteins | sample UWRJL148409B2_FD_180942 | JGI IMG/M metagenome (GOLD analysis project Ga0247740, IMG submission 180942) | Plant litter microbial communities from Arlington Agricultural Research Station in Wisconsin, United States - UWRJ-L148-409B-2 | ecosystem: Environmental > Terrestrial > Plant litter >...
GGTGCAGATCACCGAGACCGAGCCGGGGGTCAAGGGCGACACGGCCACCAACGTGACCAAAGCCGCGAAGATCTCGACCGGCGCTGCCGTCAACGTGCCCTTGTTCATCAACGAGGGTGACTGGGTTCGCGTCGACACGCGTACCCGCTCCTATATCGAGCGCACGAAGGCGCCCTCGAAGGCGCCCTGAGTCACGCCCGAGCGTGAGCGCCACTACTTGCGAGTAGTGGTGGTGGTGCTCGCACTCGGCGAACTCGCCTTGGGCCGCTCGAAGACGATCGCGCGGCCCGCATCGATGCACGCGACTGCGCGCGCGTCGTTGGCGACGACGCAGTCCGTGAAGCGCCCCGCGTCCGCGTGCTCCGTGAGTTTGCTGGTCTGCCAGAGCTCCTTTCGCTCGCCGATCACGAGCAAGCCGAGCGGATTCGCGCTGACTAGCCATCGTCCGTCTGCCGAGCGCGGCGTGCCCAGCTCCGGCAAGCCCAAAGCCGGCTTTTTGCCGGGGGCAGCGACCGTCACGCGCGCGCCCGCGACCAGCGCGTCGAGCCCATTGTCGTCGAAGCTGATGGGTGTAATGGCGACAGCGGGACCCGTGCCGTGGCCCGCGCAGCTCGCCGGACGCGCCGCGAGCAAGTGCGTGGTCAGCGGGGGCAAGAGCGGATGTTGCGCGTCGCTTTCGTTGAATAGCAGCTCCGAGCGGTCACAGGCGTGAACGGCGCCCAGTACGCGCTGGCCGCTCGATGACGTGAGCTCGAGCGGCCAAGTGGGCGTTCCGCCATCGGCGGCGAGCGGGGTCTCGGCGCTGCGATCGGGAGAAATTCGGCTGACTCCGGCTGCGCTCTCGATCAGGAGCGCGGCATCGGACTCGAACCAAAGTGGGCTGTAGTGCGGAGCAGGAGAAGACAGCGGCAGAGCGCGAGCAACCAGCGGCGGGCTGACTTCGGATTTGCTCACCGCGCGCAGCAGCTCACGCTCGACCGATTTGCGCTGCGCGCTCGACAGCTTGGTGAAGTACCAGCCGTCCCTGCGCAACACCGCGAACGCGCCCAATATATCGCCCTGCGCGAGCGAGGCCAGCGCGTCACTCATCATCAACGAGTCGACTACGGGGCTCAGAGCGCCGCAGCGAAACGGCGTGCCCTCTTCATCGAACAAGCGCGGCACACCGCCTTCGGCGCACAGGCTGGACAGGAGTCGCAGGGCGGTACCGACGCGCTGATTTGCGCTTGCTGCGCGCTTGCTGCGTGCTTGCACGCCGATCTTGCTTGCGAGGCGCATGAGCGAAGTTCCGGGTTCACTAGCCGACCGCGAGGCGCCAGCAGCTCGGTCTAGCCAGACCAAATCCGCGACCGCGGGCTCACTGGCGCCCACGTTGCCGAGGCTGACCGAGAGCCGCACGTCGTCTCGACCGTCACGGTCCTGATCCGACGAATCGACCGACAAACTCAGGGTTTCGTCGACCGCGGCGCTGGCGACACGCAGGGTGAGCAGGAGTGGATGCTCGACGCTGGGCGAGACGACCATTAGCGCGCGGGATGGCGCGCGTGCGATCAATGCGCTGCTGCAGCTGGCGGTGACATCGAGCGTGGCGCTGCGCGCGCCGGTCTGACTCAAGTTGGAGTTCAGTGTGCAGTCTGGCGAACTCGGCACGAAGCCGGGCAACGCGGAGAGGCGCGCTGGGGGCGCACCGTTCGGAAAGTACCAGAGCTCACCCGGGGCAACGTTCTTCTGCTTCGGGGCTGGCACGAGCCAAGCCAACGCTTCGGGCTTCTGGTCGCCGTCGAAGTCGCCGGCCAATACTTGGGCGAAGCGACGTCCGCTGGGCGCGCTCAGCTTCAAGTCGGATCCCTCCCAGGTCGCGGGTGCATCGGGCAAGAGTTCGGCCTTGCGCGCCGCAAAGCCGGCCGACGCGCTCGGGGCCGGCGCGGGTTCAGGAGCCGCGGCGGGCCGCGCTACCGGGGCGACACTAGGGAGGGACGAAGCCACGCCAAACGGGGTGTACGGCTTGTTGGAGCCGCAGCCGTCGCAGCCGGCAAGCGCGCCGGACACGCCCGCGAGCGCCGCGAAGGTCAGCGCGCGCTCGAAGCTAAGTGTCGAATTAGGCTGAGCTTTGCGCTCGGTGGGGGGTGGCACTTCAGCGAGCTTTGTACGTGGCGCGTTGCTTGGCCAAAAATGCCGTCAGGCCGGTCTGAGCGTCTTCACTCGCGAACAGCGCGCCGAACGCGGTCGCCTCGAGCTCACATGCGCTCGCCAGATCGGCGTCGAAGCCGCGATTGAGTGCGCGCTTGCTGGAAGCGACGGCGAGCGGCGCTTGCGCGGCGATGCGTTGCGCGTGCTGCTCCGTCTGCGGCAAGAGCTCGGCGAGGGGCAGCACGCGGTTCACGAGCCCGATGCTCAGCGCGTGCGCGGCGCTGATCGGCTCGCCCGAGTACACGAGCTCACGCGCGCGACCCAAGCCGATGCGTCGCGAGAGGCGCTGCGTGCCACCGAAGCCCGGCATGAGTCCGAGTGTCGTCTCGGGTTGCCCGAATTTTGCGTGCTCGGCGGCGAAGATGTAGTCCGCGCACAAGGCGAGCTCACAGCCGCCACCGAGCGCGAAGCCATTGACGGCGGCGATGATCGGAAACGAAACGTCTTCCATCAAGCGACCGAGCCGATGCCCGGTGGCGCTGAAGGCGTAGGCGCGAGCTGCGCTCAACCCGGACATCTCCGCAATGTCGGCGCCGGCCACGAAGGCTTTTTCGCCCGCGCCGGTCAAAATGGCCGCCCGCACGCGCGTTTCAGGCGGCGCGGCTTCGAGCGCTTGGAAGGCCGCCGTGAGCTCGGCAAGCACCTGCGCATTCAACGCATTGAGCTTGCTCGGGCGATTGATGGTCAGCGTGGCGACCGAGCCATGCTCGCTCAGCAGGATTGTTTCGTACATCGGCGTTCCTTCCGCGCTCGTCAGGCGGGCCCGACCTTGGCCCCTTGGTCGTCGTAGGTATAAAAGCCGCGCTTCGTTTTACGTCCGAGGTGTCCCGCCGCAACCAAGTTTTTCAACAATACTGGCGGGCGGTATTTCGGATCACCAAAGTCTTGTTCCAGCACCCGTGCGATCGAAAGCACCGTGTCGAGGCCGATGAGATCCGCGAGCTCGAGCGGCCCGAGCGGATGGTTGAGGCCCAAGCGCGCCCCTTGATCGATGTCCTCGGCGCTGCCCACGCCCTCATCGAGCGCGAAACAAGCTTCGTTCAAGAATGGGATGAGCATGCGATTGACCAGAAAACCTGGGCGATCTCGGCTCACGATGACGGTTTTGCCGAGGCCTTCGGCCAGTGCTCGCAGCGTGGCCAGGGTCTCGTCACTGGTTTGCTGGCCCCGCACCAGCTCGACCAATTTCATGACCGGCACCGGGTTCATGAAATGTAGACCCAGCACGCGTTCCGGGCGCCGAGTACGTGCGGCCAAGAGCGTGATCGAAACGCTGGACGTATTCGACGCCAAGATTGCGTCCGGCTTGCTCAGAGCATCGGCGCGTTCGAACAAGGCGAGCTTGAGTTCGCGGTTCTCCGTGGCGGCTTCGATCACCAAATCTGCCTGAGGGTAGGCTTCGTCGGCCGTGCTGGCTTCGATCCGCGCGCGAACCGCTTCGTATTCCGCGGGCTCGAGCTTGCCCTTGTCGCGCAAGCGCGCAAGCTGCCTTTCGATCGAGATTTTGCCCGCGGTCGCGCGCTCGAGGGCGGAGTCTGCCAGCAAAACGCGATAACCGCGCTGCGCGCAGACTTGGGCGATGCCCGCGCCCATTTGGCCCGCGCCGATCACGGCGATCACGTGCGTCTCCGAGAGCTGCATCGGGCGAGCTTTGCGCAGTGCGCCTTGCACGTCGAGCTCCATCCCATGCAAAAGTGCTAGCGTGCGGGGTTCGATGATGCGTCGAGCTCGCTCACTGGCTTTTGCCGCGGCGCTGGGGCTGTTCGAGTGGGGTTGTGCTTTTTCGCACCCCCAGCCGGGCAACCAAGCGCGCATGCTGGTGCAAAAGGGGCGCTCGCCGGAAGCGGCCCAGACACTCGAAGCGCACCTGTTGCAGCACCCCGAAGCCGTCGCCGAGCGCCGCTTGTTGATCCGCGTGTATGCCAGCATGGGACAAATGGGGCACGCGCAAGCGCAAGCTCAGGCCTTGGCGCAACAGCTCGGTCCGCACAGTCCCGTGCCCTGGGTCGAGCTCGGCTACGCGCTCGAGCTCGCTCACCGCTACGACGAGGCGCTCGAACAGTACGACCGCGCGGGGGAAGTCGCGCCGCGAGATCCGCTCGGCCCGCTCAGCGCGGGCTTGCGCGCGGCGCGCTGGGGTGAAGCCGAGCTGGCCGAGCCGCGCTTGGTCGAGGCTCTACGCCGCGACTCGAGCAACGCGCAGGCGTGGCACGCACTGGGGCTTGCGCGCGCGCGCCTCGGTAACCTCGACGGAGCCGCGGACGCATATCGGTCCGGACTTCGGGCCGACCCGAACGCGATCGAGGACCACATCGGTCTAGCGACGGTCGCGCTGCTGCTGGGCGACGCGGCTGCGGCTCTCGGAGAATATGACGTGATCGTTTCGGCGCGACCCAAGTTTGCGGACGCGCACCTCGGCCGCTCTTGGGCGCTGATGAAGCTCGGTCGGCTGGACGACGCGCAACGCGCGCTCGAGCGCGCTCAGGAGCTGGGTGCAAGTCCCCACCCGCTCAGCGCGCAGCGACGCGCGCTCGCCGCACTGCGCGCGATGCATTGAAAGGTGCGCGGAGGAGCCCGCTCCAAAGCCCTGAGGGTGTCAGCGGAACCCGTAGAAGCCAATTAGAATCGAGGCCTTGCAAGGCTTGTAAGGACCGGCCCTGCAGCGTACTGTCGACCCCCCGCTCGTCACCGAAACCGCGGTGATCGAGTGGGCAATGAACGGGTGAGGAATGGACTCCCAGACGATCCGCACGGCGCTCGGTACTCTCCAGGCGATACCAGATTCGAACGAGGCGTGGACGGCACTTCGGGATGCCGCAAAAGCGAGTGGCGGCGACTTGTCGACCGATGAGCTGTTGCGGCTGCTCGACGCGGCACGCGACAAGCACGAGAGCCGCGGCGAATGGGCCGCGGTTGCCGGCATCCTCGACGTCGCTTCTCAGGCCACCGAAAACACTCCGCGCGAGGCAGAGGCTCTGCTGGCTCAAGCCAAGGTGCTGGGCGGCGAGATGTTCGACGACGACGGGGCGGGCGTTTGCTACCTGCGTTTGCTCGAGATCGATCCCGGGAACTCGGTCGCCCTGGCCGCAATCGCCGAGAGCGAGAACAAGCGCCAGCGTTTCTCCGAGCTGGCTTCGACCTACGCGAACGAGGCCGAGCAAGCCACGGACGACGTGTACAAGAGCTCGATGCTGATGCGCGCCGCCGAGATGGAGGTGCGTTACGGCGGGCAGAGCGTGAGCCTCGAGACCGCCATCGAGCGCCTCGAGCAAGCCGTGCGCTTGGATGCGACGAACGAGCGCGCAGGCAGGCTACTCGAGCACATCTATCGCAGCGGCAATCGTTGGGAGGAGCTCGCGCGCGTCTTGGAGCGCTTGGCCGATCGCAGCGAAAAGCCCGCTTCGCGGGTGGCGGCGGGGGTGCGTCTGGCGCGCCTCTATGCCCAACATTTGTCGGACAACGAACGCGCCGCGCGCGCCTACGACCGCGTGCTGCGTGTGGATGCCTCGCACGCGGAGGCCAAGGCTTTCCTATCGGAATTCTACGGCAATGACGAGCGCTGGGCAGAGCTCGTGCTGCTCTACGAGCGCGAGCTCAAGGTCAAAGACACGAACGACTCCGAGCGCCTGGGCGACATGTTGCAGATCGCGATGCTGCATTGGAAGAAGCTGTCGCGCCCGCAAGATGCCGAGCCGTGGTTCGAGCGCATCCGCAAGGTGGAGCCGAACAACGAGGGCATGCTCAACTTCTACCGCGAGTACTACGGCTCGCTGCAGGACGACACGCGTCTCATCGACGTGCTCCAGGGCGCCCAGCGCTCGGTGCCCGACGGCTCGAAAGACCGCAAGAACTTGGCTTCCGAGATCGCTCGCTTGGCCGAAGGCACGGCCAACGCGCAGAAGGCGATCGAGCAGTACAAGAGCATCCTGCGCCAAGATCCGGACAGTTCAGAAGCGCGCGAATCACTGAAGCGGCTGTACAAGCAGACCCAGGGTTACAACGCGTTGGTCGAGCTCTTGCGCCAACAGCTCGAGCGAACCCCGGCGGACCAGTATCAAGAGCGTTTGGCGATCTTGCGCGAGGTCGCGACCGTTTACCGTCAGTACGTGCGCAGCGATACGGCGCTGCTCTCGGTGCTCAACCAAATCGTCCAGCTCGATGACAAGCTGGACGAGCACGACGCCGAGGAGATGCGCGAGCTCGTGGGCTTGTACGACAAGCTCGGTCGCCACCGCGACTTGATCACCCACCAGCTCAAGCTGGCCGAGATCACGCCCGACATCGAAGAAAAGAAAGAGCTTTATCGTGCCGCCGCGCGCCGCTGGTTGGAGCAATTCTCCAACGCCCAGAACGCGACCGACGCATACGCCGCGCTGCTCAAAATTGCGCCCACCGACGTGGAGGCCCACGAGCGCCTGGAGGACCTCTATCGAAAGCGCCGCGCTTGGGACAAGCTGTTCGACCTGTACGCGAGCGACCTGGAGACCGCAGAGGGCGGCGCCAAGCTCTCGCTCCTCAAGGAGATGGCGCAGCTCGCGGCCGAGCGCTTGAACCGCGGCGCGGAAGCGGTCGAGCTATACAAGCGCATCCTGGAAATCGAGCCGACACGCGCCGAGATTTTGGACGCGCTCGAGAAGTATGCCGAGCGCGCCAAAGACTGGCCGACGTTGGCCGAGGTGCTCGAGCGCCGCGTCGCTTCTGTCGGCGACGAAGCGGCGCGCCTGGCGTCGTTGCAAAAGCTCGGTACGGTGTACGCCGAGCACATCGCCGATCACCAGAAGGCCGCGCTTGCCTGGCAGCGCGTGCTCGAGCTTTCCCCCGGCCACTCGCGCGCGCTGCGCGTGCTTCGTGAAACGTATCTGCAGAGTGCGGACTACGACGGCCTCGAGCGCCTGTACGCCTCGCAGAACGATTGGGACGGCTTGGCCGAAGTGCTCAGCACCGCCGCCGACCGCGCCAAAGACAACGCGCAACGCATCGAACTCAGCTACCGCGCCGCTGCCGTTTACGAGCAGAAGTTGAATCAGCCGGAGCGCGCCTTCCGCTCTTACGATCGCATCCTGACTGCGGATCCGACCGACACACGCGCCGCCGGCTCACTGATTCCGCTCTACGAGCAGGATGAAAAGTGGGTGCGTTTGCCGGCCTTGTACGAGCTGTTGCTCGAGCGCGCTGAAAGCGAAGCCGACAAGCTCGTGCTGCTCGGTAAGCTCGTGGACGTTTCAGGCAAGCGCCTGAACGATCGCAAAGCGGCCGCGCAGTACGCGCGCAAGGCCTACGAGCTTTCGCCGGAGAGCCCCGCGGGCCTCGATTTGTTGGAAGAATCTTCGCGCGCGGCTGGCGCGTGGGACACCTTCGTCGATGCCGTACAGCAACGGCTGGAAGCCGCCGAAACGACGGCTGCGCCGCCCCCGGTAGCAACGGCCGAGCCCGCGCCCGGGATCGCGGCCAAGAAGAGCCGGAGAAAGAAGAAGGGCGAGCCGGCACCGGAGCTCGGATCCACGCCGATTGCCAGCAGCGCTTTTGGTGCAGGCAGCGTGTCCAGCGCCGAACGTCGTGTGTTGGAGCTGCGCTTGGCGCGCGTGTTCGCCGAGGAGCTCGGCAAATCCGAGCAAGCCATCGCCACATACAAGCAAATGCTCGAGCGCGACCCGGCCGACGCCGAAGTGGCCGCCGCGCTCGAAGCGATCTTGCGCCGTGAAGACCGCCGGGACGACTTGCGCTGGTTGCTCGAGCTACGCGTCGAGCACGCGCCGGACGACGAAGCGCGCGGTCGCATCTTGAGTGATTGGGCCACGCTCGAAGAAGACGTGTTCGAGTCGCCCGAACGCGCGATCGCCATTTACCGCCGCATTTTGCAGCTGCAAGACTCCGACGCGGCTGCGCTCAGCACTTTGCCTCGCCTGCTTTTGGCCCAGGGCGACGCGGCCGCCGCCGTGCAAGTCATCGAACAGCACCGCGAGAAGCTCACGGGCGACGAGCGTGCCGAACGCGAGGTCGAACTCGCGGAGCATTATCAAACCTTGCTCGCGCGCCCGGAGGAGGCTCTGAAGAACGCGGTGTTCGCGGTCGAGTCGCCCAAGGTCAAAGCACGGGCGATGGCCGTGCTCGAACGCTTGCTCGACGTGCCGACGGTGCGAGCGCGCGTGGCCGAGGTGCTCGCCGCGCAGTACTCCGCCTCGGGTGAGGCGCGTCGTGAAGCACATGCGCTGAACGTACTCCTGGCCGAAACGGCCGACCCGGCCTCGCGCTTGCCCCTGTACTTGCGTCTAGCCGACGCGCAGCAGCACAAACTGAGCTCGTATGGCAGTGCCCTCGACGTGGTGCTCGAGGCCGTGCGCAAGTATCCGAGTGAGCTGACGCTCTGGGATCGCGCCGACGAACTCGCGCAACTCGCAGGTCGCCCGACGGATCTGGGTGAGGCCTTTCGCGAAGTGATGCGCGGTAGCCTGCCCGAAGCGCTGGAGGTCGAACTCAGCGAGCGCGCCGCCCGGCTGCACGAAGATCGCCTGGGCGATCCGATCGGCGCAACTCCGTACCTCGAGCGCGTGCTCACGCTCTCGCCCGGCAACGAAGCGGCCTTTCAACGCTTGAAAGACATCCTGACCGCCGCCGAGCGCTGGAGCGAACTCGAAGCTCTGTACGACCGCGCCTCGAGCGCGACGGACGATTTGGCACGCCGGGCCGAGATGTTGGTCGAGGTCGCGCTGATTTGCGAAGAGATCATCGAAGATCCCGAGAAGGCCACGCGCTACTACGAGCGCATCCTCGAGGTCGACCCGCTGCACGATGTCTCGGTGCGCGCGCTCGACCGCTTGTACGTGCGTCAAGGCAAAGACAAGCAACTCGCGGCATTGCTGGAGAAACGGCTCGAAACCGCGACGGGTGACGAAGCCTTCGAACTAAAACTGAGACTGGCCAAGCTTTCTCTGGACCTTCACCAGCCCGAACGTTCGATGGTCTTGGTCGAGGACGTGCTCGGTGAACGCATCAACGACTTCCAAGCTCGCGAATTGACGGAGCGGATGTTGGAGATCGGCGGACTTCGCCAGCGCGCGGCTCTGCTGCTCGAAAATGTGTACGTCGCGCGTGACGAGATCCGCGATCTCGTGCGCGTGCTCGAGGTTCGCTTGGAGGCCTTCGGGTCGGATCCGGCCAATCAAGAACGGCGTGAGTTGCTGCGGCGCATCGCGACCCTGCGGGACGACCGTCTGCATGACGACGAGAGCGCTCTGCGCACTCTGTCGTTGCTGGTGCCGGCCGACCCATTGGATGTGGACGCGCGCAAGCGCTTGCTCGAGATTGGCCGTCGCCTGAACGCGAACGAGCGCGTCGCCGAGGTGCTGACCGAAGCCGCCGAACGGGCGGATACACAGGCGCTGCGCGGCGAAATTTTGATGCAAGTAGCCAGCATTTGCGAAGAACTGCTGGCTGACCGCGCGCGCGCAGAGCGCGTGTACCGGCGGGTGCTGGTGCTGGATGAAGCGGATGCCGAGTTGGTGCTGCCCGCGGCGCGCGCCTTGGAGCGCATTTACATCGCGGGCGGAGAGCACGCCAAGCTCGCAGAAATGCTGCGTGTTCAGGTCAAGCTCGAACAAGGCGGCTCACTGCGCCGCGAGCTCTTCGGTCGGCTCGGTGAGCTGTGCCAAAACGTCTTGGGCGACAACGATGGCGCGATCGCGGCTTGGAAAGCGCGCGTGGAAGAGAACCCAGACGACGAGCAGGCCTTGGCCGCGCTCGATCGGTTGTACGAAATCACCGAGCGTCATCGCGATCTCGTGTCGGTGCTCGAGCGCCGCCGTGAAACGTCGAGCAATGCGGACCTGCGCCGCGAGCTGATGACGCGCACCGCCGAGACTCTGTGGAAGAAGCTGGACGCCGTCCCCGAAGCGATCGACGCCTATCAGGCGTTGATCGCCGAGTTCGGACCGAGCGGCGCATCGCTCAGCGCCCTCGAGGCTCTGTTCGGCAGCGCGTCTCACTGGGTGGAACTGGCCGAGACCTTGGAGCGCCACTTGGACGTGGCCGAGAGCGACAGCGAGCGCCTCGAGCTGTTCGCAAAACTCGGTGACTTGAAGCGCGAGCACCTGAGTGACATTTCTGGTTCACTCGAGGTGTATCGCCGCGCGCTGACTCTCGATACCAAGCACGCACCCAGCCGTACCGCGCTCGAGCGCTTGCTGACGGCGGAGGAAGCAGCCTCGCGCCGCGACGCCGCGCTGATCTTGCATCCGATCTACGAATCGGAGGCGGATTTCGAGCATTTGTTGCAAGTGCTCGAAATCGAAGTCGCGACCAGTGATGACCCCTTGGAGAAGATCGCCGGCTTGGAAGCCGCCATGCGCACGGCCGAGACGTCGCTGAACGATCCCAAGCGCGCCTTTGGCTACGCAGAGCGCGCGGTGCGCGCCGCCGTCGGTCACAGCCAAATCGAACCGTGGTTCGATCACCTGGAGCGTTTGGGTTCCGCTACCGGCAAGCAAGCCGAGTACGTGAAGCTCTTGTGCGAGGTGGTGCCCGAGATCTTCGACGGAGAGGTGCAACTCACGGTCACGTTGAAGATTGCCGACCTGGCTCGGCATCAGTTGGCCGATCGCGAGCTTTCACGCGAATACTACAAGAAGGCCCTGGAGCTGAAGGCCGACGACAAGAAGGCCCTTGGTGCCCTCGAGTCGCTGTACGAAGAGACGGGAGATGCCCCGAATCTGCTCGATATTCTGGAGCGCCGAGCAGAGGTCGCCGCATCGGACGAAGAGCGCAAGCAGCTCTTGTTCCGACGCGCACGCCTACTATCGGACGTGCTCGACAACAAAAAGCGCGCGATCGAGGTGTACGAAAGTATCCTCGAGTTCGGCCTCGACCCGGCTGCGGTCAGCGCGCTCGAAACTCTGTACGCCGCGGTCTCCGCGTGGGGCGAGCTGATCGCTCTTTACGAGCGGCAACTGCAAGCGAAAGTCGGCACTGCCGCGGATCTGCGGGTGAGCATCGCCAAGGTGGCCGCGCATCATCAGCAGGATTTGGGTCGCGCCTTCGACGAGCTGGAGATTGCGCTGGCGGCCGATCGCCAACATGCCGGCGTGATCGCCGAGCTCGAGCGCATTCTGGCCGATGCATCCGAACCGGAGCATCGCGCGCGCGCCGCCGCACTGCTCGAGCCCGTGTACCTGTTGCGCAGTGATTTCGGTCGAGTGATGGACGCGATCCGCGCGCGGCTCGCCTATGCCAGCGATCCAGAAGAGCGCCATGACCTGCTCGTGCGGCTCGCCAAACTCTATGAAGAGCAGAAGGAAGACTACCGCGCCGCCCTCGACACGATCGCCGAGCTGCTGAAAGACGATCTGTCGAACGCGACGACCATCTCCGAGCTCGAGCGCTTGGCGAAGGTGGCGGGGGCGGAGCGCCGATTGGCCGAGATTTACGGCACGGAACTGGAGAAGGTCGCGGGCGATGACGCCTCCACCGTGAAGCTTGCTCGGCGGACGGGCGAGCTGTTCACGGCGCTCGGGGATTTGGACCGCGCGTTGATCTTTTACCGTCGCGCGCTGGCTTTCGAACCGGAGAGTAAGGAGCTTTTCGCGGCGATCGACGCGATTTTACAGCGTACCGCGCGGCACGAGGAGCGCGTCGCGCTGTACCGAGACGCGCTCGACCATCGCTTCGATCCGGGTGAACGGCTTGCCGCGCTGCACACCATGGCCGGCCTGCAAAAGAGCGAACTCGGTCGCCCAGACGACGCGATCGAGACGTACCGCTCGGTGCTCGATGTCGACGACGCGGACGCGCGCGCGCTCGACGCCCTGACCGAGCTGTACCGTGAACGCGAGCGCTGGGACGACTTGGCCGAGCTCTACCTGCGCCGTGCGGAAGCGGCGCAAGCGCCCGCCCAAGGGGCGGTGCATCGCTTGGCCTTGGCGCGCCTGTACATCAAGCGCAGCCAAATGGACCGCGCGATAGACCAGCTGGAAGAGATCACGAGTCAGGTCCCCGCTCATCCCGAGGCGATCGCCGAGCTGGAGGCACTGCGCAAAGTCGACGAGCAGCGCCAGCGCGTGGTGGACATCCTGCGGCCGATCTACGAGTCGCTCGACGATTGGCGGCGACAAATCACGCTCAATGAGGACCGCTTCGCGCTCGCGGATGCCAGCGAGAAGGTGGCCGTGCTGCGCGAGACGGCAGAGCTGTGGGAGCGGCGCGGGGGTGATTTGGCTCGCGCACGTCGGGCCTACGAGGCGGCTTTCATGCTCGATCCGGAAGATCCGGACGCGCGGCCCGACTACGAGCGCCTGACCGAAGCCACGAGCGAGTGGGACAAGCTAGCCGAGACTTACGACAGCGTGCTTCGCGAGCGTCCGGGCCTGCTCAGCAAGCGCGAGTTGCTCAACACGCTCGCCCGCGTCCACAACGAGAAGCGGGACGACCCGCGACGCGCGCTCGCGGCCTACGGCGCGATCCACGACAGTGACAATTCGGATCTCGAGCCGCTGGAAAAGATGGAGCAGCTGGCGACGCTGCTCAGTGACTGGCCAACCTTGGTGCGCGTGTTGACCGACAAGGCCGACCTGCTCCTCGACGACAGCGAACGCGCCAGCGTGTGGCGGCGTGTCGGTGAGGCCAAGCGCGACATGCTCGACGACTCCGAGGGCGCGATCATCGCCTATGAGCGAGCCCTCGAGCTCGACCCCGGGAGCGCCTTCACGGTCGATTGCTTGACAGAATTGTACGAAGCCAAACACGACGCCAAGCGGCTCGTGGAGTTGTACGTGCAGCGGGTCGAGCTCTCCAGCGAGGACGACGCGGACCTCAAGTACACACTTCTGGTCAGCGCGGCCGCGGTGTACGAACGAGAGCTCTCCGACCGCTCGCGTGCGATCGAAGTGCTCAGTCAAGCGCTGGCCGTGCGCCCCGGAGATCCGGGCGTGCTGGCGACTCTGAATCGCCTCTACCGCATCGAGTCTATGTGGCCGGAACTGCTAGACAATTTGCGCTTCGAGGCGAGCACTGCGGAGACCCCCGAAGAGCGCGCACGCCTGCGCAAAGAGATCGGTTCGATCTTGGCCAGCAAGCTGGACAGCTTCGACGACGCGCTCGAGGCACAACGACTCGCGCTCGAGGATGTCCCGACCGACGCCGAATCGGTGGCGGCGGTGCGCGCGATCGGCGAATCGCACGAAGACCTACGCCAAACGGTAGCCGAGATCTTGGTTCCCGTGTTGCGCCGAACCGAAGGCTTCCAGGAGCTCGTCTCCATCCTCGAGATGAGGTTGACCGTGGAGACCGAGCCGGCGCAGCGCATGCAGACGCTGCGCGAGATAGCCGAGGTGTTGGAGACCAAGCTCGGTAAACAGTCGGATGCCGAAGAGGCGCTCTTGCGCGCTTTGTCCGAACGTCCCGAAGCGCCCGAACTCCACGCGGAGATCGAGCGCTTGGCCCAGGCCACCGGCGGATGGACGCGCTACGCCGATACGCTCGGTGAGCGGGCCCAGTCGACCTTCGATCCAGAGGTCGCGCAGGATCTATACGTGCGCCTCGGACGCGTCGCCGAGGAGCAGTTGAAGAACGATCAACGGGCGGTCGAGGCCTATTCGCGCGCTGTCGAACAAGCCGGAGACAAGCCGGAGCTGCTCGTGGCGTTGGACCGCTTGTATTCGCGCTTGGACGAGAAAGAGAAAGTGGCAGAGATTCTGGAGCGCCGTGTAGCGGCCGAGCCTTCGGAGCAAGTCCAGGCCGAGCTCTACTTCCGGCTCGCGCAGCTCCAGATCGACAGCTTCAAAGAGCCTGCGCGTGGCCTGTCGTCTTTGCGGATGGCGCTGGACCGCGCCCAGGATCACGAAGCGGCGGTGGACGAGCTAGAGAAGCTCACCGTTCAGCATGATTTGTTCGAAGAGGCCGCCGAGGTGCTCGAATCCGTATATCGAGCCCGTGGTCGTACCGATCGCCTGGCCAAGCTGTACGAGAAGCGCGTCGCTCACGCCGACTCTCTCGAAGAACGCGTCGACATGCGTCGCAATCTGTCGCGTGTGCTCGAAGACGAGTGCAAGGACCCAGCGGCCGCGCAGCGCGTGCTCGAACAAGGGTTGCAAGAAGCGCCGACCGACGGCGCGCTGCTCGACGAGCTCGAACGCCTCGCGGTGATCACCGGCGATTGGCAATCGGCGGCCAGCGCATTGAGCCAGGCGCTCGACAAGCATTCCGATCTGTTGCCGGAGGCCGCCGTCGCCTTGTGCGTGCGACTCGCCAGCTGGCAGAAAGATCGCGTCAATAGCGCGGGCGCTGCGGAAGCCGCGCTCAATCGCGCGCTCACGTTCGAACCGGACAACGACGACGTGCTGCTCTTGATCGAGGGTTTGCAGCGCACGCCGGGTCGGGAGCGCGATTTGTGCGCCACGCTTCGTCGGCGCGCGAAGTTGCAACTCGACGAGGAGCGCCGCGAGGACTTGTACCGTCAGGCGCAAGCGCTGGCGGTCGGCCTGGGCGATGATGAACTCGCAGAAAGCGTGCTACGCGAGCTACTTCTGCAAGACGACGCCAACCTGTGGGCGTTGGGCGAGCTGACGAAGGTGAGCGAGGCACGTGGCAATTTCCAAGAAACTTTCGAGCTCTTGGTCAAGCGCAGCGAACTCGGCGCCGACGCGCATACCGTGCGCTCGCTCCGGCGCCAGGCGGCGGAGATTGCCCGTGACAAGCTGACGCAGCCGGCCAAGGCGATCGCCTTGTACGAGCAATTGTTCGAGGACGAGCCGAACGACGCCGATGCCTCCGGGGCGTTGCGTGCTCTATACGCGCGCGCCAGCCGCTTCGACGATCTCGGTCGCTTACTCGAGCGCTTGATCGACATGGCCGAATCGCCCGCGGGGCGCAGCGTGCTCCGGCTCGAGCTGGCGAAGCTGAGCGAAGAGCGCTTCCAAGCGCTCGACACCGCGATCGATCTGTTGCGAGCCGTGCTCGAAGACGAGCCGGGCCGCGGTGATGCCGTGGTGGCGCTCAGTGAATTGTACGAGAAGACGAAGCGCGACGAAGACTTGGCCGACCTGCTCTCGACTCAGATCAGCGCCGCGCAAGCACGCGGTGACATCGCGGCCGAGCTCAGCTTTCAGGTGCGACTGGGCGAGGTGTACGACTCTCGCCTGGGCGATCGTGAGCGCGCCATCGAGACCTACCGCGCCGTGCTCGCGCGGGACGCCACGCATGCGGGGGCGCTCGAGGCGTTGGCGCGGCTACTCCAGTCCGAGAATCGCCTTGCTGAAGCAGCGCAGGTCTTGGACCAACTGCTCAGCGCCAGCAGCGGTGAAGCCGCCGTGGCGCGGGCGCTGGAGCTGGCGAGCGTGCAGCAAAAGCTCGGCTCCGCCGCGGACGCGGCGCTCGCGCTGGAACGCGGCCTGGTTCAAGACGAACGAAACACGGAGCTGCGCGCACGCCTGCGCTCGCTGTACGAGTCGATGCAGGCCTGGGAAAAGCTTGCCGCGTTGCTCGCCCGCGACGCCGACTTTGCCGCCACGCCGGACGAGAGCGTGGCCTTGCTACGCAAAGCCGCGACGATCCACGCGCAAGAGCGCGGCGACCACGGCAGCGCTGCCGACGCGCTCGATCGCGCGAGCAAGCTGCGCCCGGACGACCGCGAGCTCCTTTTGGCGCTGTGTGACGAATACAGCGCGTCCGGCCGAGCCAGCTCGGCGCAAGCCGTATTACTCAAGATCGTAGAGAGCTACGGCACGAAGCGCCCCAAGGAGCTGGGGGAGATCCACCGCCGTCTGGCCACGGCGTACCTTCGTGAAAACGAGAGCCAGAAGGCGATGGAGGAACTCGACAAGGCTTTCCGGATCGAGCCGGGCAACGTCAACGTGCTCACCCTACTCGGCCAAGTCGCGATGGACATCGGCGACTACAAGAAAGCACAGCAGATGTTCCGCGCGCTGCTCTTGCAAAAGCTCGACGAGTCGGGCCCCGTGCGGAAGTCCGAGGTGTTCCTGCGCTTGGGCGAGATCCACGAGAAGGTTGGTGAAGAACCCAAAGCGATTCAAATGTACGAGCGTGCCATCCAGACCGATGGTCTGCTAGCCGCGAAGGATCGGCTGGCGGCGCTCAAGGGTAAGTAACTGGGGCCGGGGCCAACCATCGCCATGGCCCGGCTTCGCTCCACGCTGCCCTACGATCCGCGGGTCGATCGCATCGCCGATGCGGGCTGGCTGGGCGCGGTCGGGCGCGGGGCCATTCGATGGGTGCTGGACGTAGACGACCTCCTACACACGTTCAGCGACGCGATTGCTTCGCTCTGGACGCCGGGCGATGCGGCACGCGAGACGGTGCGCCGCGTGATCACGACTCAGATCATGTACACAGGCGTGCAAGCCCTGTCCTTGGTCAGCGTGATCGCGTTCCTGCTCGGCGCGAGCATCATCATTCAGACCAACCTGATGGGCTCGGCCGACGGCGAGCTGCTCGGCAAAGTGTTGGTCGCGGTGGTGCTGCGCGAGCTCGCGCCCTTGATCACCGCGATCGTGATCGCGGGTCGTTCCGGAACCGCCATGGCGACCGAGCTCGGCAACATGAAGGTGAATTCGGAGGTACTGGCGCTCTCCTCATTGGGTATCGACCCGCCGCGCTTCATCGTCTTGCCGCGGCTCGTGGCCTCGATCGTGAGCGTGCTGGTGCTGATGATCTACTTCAGCGTGGTCGCGATTTTCGGTGCGTTCGTGGTCGCGCAGCTCACCGCTGCTGCCACCTGGGGTAGTCTCTACTCCGGGGTTTCGCGTGGCGTCATGCCCTTCGATCTCGGGCTATTCATGCTCAAGGGTGTGGGCCTGGGCGCCATCGTCGGTTGGTTGTGTTGCCACTATGGGCTCCAGGTGAAGAGCTCGCCGACCGAAGTTCCGCAGCAAGCCAGTCGCGCGGTGGTGATGAGCCTATTGTGCGGCGTGGTTTACAGCACTTTCGTGACCGCGCTGTTCTACTGGTTCGTGGGGCCCCCAATCCACTAGCCGGCGCTCGCGGCCGGCCGCATAATCCTCGGTTGGTGGAGACCCCGGTTTCAGATCTCGACTCACCCGACCAGGGGCTGTGGCTCGAGCGCGCGACATTCGCCTACAACGACCTGTGGGTGCTGCGCGAGACGGATCTGCACGTGCCGCGTGGCGCGGACCTGCTCGTGACCGGTCACAACGGCGTGGGCAAATCCACGTTCTTGTTCTTGTGCGCCGGCCTGCTGCCCGCGACCACGGGCCGCGTGCTCTTGGACGGGCACGCGCCGCACGTTTCCACGCCCAGTGATTTGGTGCGCGGGGGCGTCCGTCGGGGCGTGCTGTTCGACAGTGGCGGGCTGCTCTCCAACTTGTCCGCGCTGAGCAACGTCACGCTGCCACTGCGCTACCATGCCGACGTCTTCGGCTTCGACGAGCAAGAGATCGACCGCCGTGCGCGCGATGCTCTGGGGGAGCTGCGCGTCGCCCAGACCGACTTTCACGCCTTGCCCGCACACCTCTCGCTCGGCGTGCGAAAGCGCGTGAGCCTAGCGCGAGCGCTGGTTTTGGACCCTAATTTCGTGTTTTTCGATGACCCGGACGCAGGCTTGGACGCGCCCACTCGCGCGCTCGTGTACAAGCTGCTCGAGCGCTTTCGAGACGACCCGAAGATCACCATGGTCGTGACCAGCAATAGTCGCCCGTTGATCGAGCGCATGGCCATGCAAATCGTCGAGCTTTCGCACGGGTACCTGCTGCAAAGAACGGGCAGCCAAGGTCCTACATCGCGCGGGCCGTCGTACTGAGCGCGGACTCTCGCACTGAGAGTCCGCGCGGGACGCAACTCACTGAATGTTGAGCAGCTCGATATCGAACACGAGCATTCCGGCGGGCGCGCCGGGGCGCTGCGGCGTGTCGCCGTAGGCGAGCGGACCTGGGATCCAGAAGCGCGTCTTCTCTCCCACGACCATCAGCTGCACGCCTTCGGTCCAACCTTTGATCACGCCGCCGAGGGGGAAGGTAGAGGGTTCGCCGCGAGCCACCGAGCTGTCGAACATCTTACCGTCGGTGGTCCAGCCCGAGTAGTGAACCGTGACGCGGTTGGCGGCGGTCGGGTGGATCTTGCCGGTGCCCGCTTTGAGCACGCGGTAGGCCAAGCCAGAAGCGGTCTTTTTTGCGGTTTTCGGCGGCGCTTTTACGTCTTCCGGCGCGGGCGGGGGCTTCACGATCTCGAGTAGCTCAACGTCGAAGGTCAGGTCGCCAGTGGGCGCGCCACCCATCTGCGGGCGATCGCCGTAGGCCAGCTTGCCTGGGATCCAAAGCCGGCTCTTCTCGCCGACGACCATCAGTTTGAGGGCTTCGGTCCATCCGGGGATGACCTCATTCACGCCGAACGTGGTGGGCGCGCCGCGCGCGACGGAGCTGTCGAACATCTTGCCGTCTTTGGTCCAGCCCGAGTAGTGCACCGAGACTCGGTCGCCGTCTTTCGGGTGCTCTTTGCCCGTGCCGGCTTTGAGCACTTTGACTTTCAGACCCGTCGCGGTCGCCTTCGCATCCGCGGGAGCAGCCGCGACGTCCTCCGGCGCGGGGATGGCATTCGGTTGTGCGGGCGCGGGCGGCGGTTCGGCGGGCGGCGGCTCCGCGCTCTTTGGCGCCTCAGGGGCCGGCGCACTCGTGACCGCAGCGGCCGCGCTTTGCGTCTTCTCGCTGTTGTTTGCCTCGGGCGACGTCTTGTTGCAGCCGACTAGCGAGCTACAAGCGAGAACGAGCGATGTACACAGAGCGAATGAGTGGTGGCGCATGTTGGCGCGGCATCTTCGATCAAGAAAATGCCCTGCGCAACGCCAATCGCCCGCGCGAAAGCTTTGGATTTTGGCCATTTTGCCGCGCCAGAGCTGGTCCCCGCGGGCGTGACTGGTCTAGCGTGGCGCGGTCATGGTCGAGCGCGCATTCTCGTCGTCGGGCACCCCACCGAAGCGTCGCTACGGTGCCGCGTGGTGGCTCGTCCTGTTGGCAGGCGCGGCCGCTTGTCAGCGTGCCAAGGCGGGGCCCGAGCAAGCGGCGGAGCGCGCAGAACAGGCCTTCAACACCGTGTGCGGACGCTGCCATGGCGCAGACGGGAAGGGTGGCTTTGCGCCGGAAGGCACGAATGCGCCGCGCAACTTCCGCGATGCGTCCTTTCAAGCGAGCCGCACGGACGAACAGTTGAAGCAAGCGATCCGCGTTGGGAAAGGCGCCATGCCCGCCTTCGGAAATCTATTTTCGGATGCAGAGCTGCAAGCGCTGGTGCACAAGATTCGAAGCTTCGACCCCGGCGCAAAGAAACCGTGAGCATGTCCGACCAAATCCCCCCCGCCGAAGCGCGCCTAGCTGACGAACGAACCGACCACTGCCGGCTCGGCGCGCTCGGCCTGGCGTTGTACAACGCGGTCTACTGGCCCTATTTGCTGCTCAGCTGCGCGTTTTTGTTCTTTCCGGCGCTGCTGCTCTGGGGGCTCACGTTCTGGGATCCGAAGCGACGCTGGCTAGCCCAGTACACCAGCTACTGGGGCGCCCACTACTTGGCGTGGGCACCGTACGCGAGTGTGCGTGTCGAAGGCCTCGAACACGCGAACCCCGAGCGACCTTGCGTGTACGTCGTGAACCATCAATCGATGGTGGACATCCTGGCCGTGTTCGCTACGCACTTGCCTTACTTGTGGGTGAGCAAAGTCGAGAATTTCTATGCGCCGTTCCTCGGTTGGAACATGTGGCTGAACGGTTACGTCCCGCTGAAGCGCGGCTACCTACCCAGCATCTTGCGCATGGTCCGTTCGAGTTTGAAGAAGCTGGCCGATGGCAACAGCTTGTGCGTGTTCCCGGAAGGCACGCGGTCGCCGGACGGCAACCTGATCGGTTTCTATCGAGGCGCGTTCTGGGTTGCGACCAAGCGCAACGTGCCCATCGTTCCGATCATCGTCGAAGGGACCGGGGCGATCTTGCGCAAGAAGAGCTTGCAGATCAGGCCGCAGCAAACCCTCGTCCGCGTCTTGCCCGCGATCGAACCCGCGGCGGCCGGTTTCGACGATCGAAAGCTGAGGGATCTCGTTCGCACGCGGATGGCCGAGGAGCTGACGCTGATCCGCCAGCGCGCGCGCTGAGCGCTGAGCGCTTGCTCAGGGGCGCGCTCGAAACCGCGGAAAAGCTGCCCTTGCTGCGGCGAGCCAGGTGCCGCGAGTCGCGGCGCACCGATCGCGTGCAGGGATGTGGTACGAATTCCCGCTGCGCACCAAGGCACGCCATGCGGAACCCGCTGTATCTACGGAACAATCCAAGCGAAATCCGCTACGTCAACACTTACGTCGAGAACCGTTTCGCGGAAGAGAACGCGTTCGTTCGTAAGCCGCGTCGAAACATCGAGCCTTGGCCGCAGTTCGAAGCCGCCAAACGAGAGCTCCTGCCCGTGCCCAGCTGGCCGGGGCACGAAGCCGCGATCGAATGCTACTGGCGCTGTTGGGAGATCGCTTTCCAGAATTTTCGTCCCGCGGACGACGAGAATGCGTTCGTCACCGACTATTCGTCGACGATGTACGACGGCTGCTTGTACATGTGGGACACGGTCTTCATCGCGCTCTTCGGTCGCTATGGGGATCGCGCGTGGAAGTTCCAGAACACCCTCGATAACTTCTACTGCAAGCAGCACCCCGACGGCGGTATCTGTCGTCAGTTCCGCGAGAACAACGGCAGCGAGTGCTACAGCCGTTTCGATCCCGCGGGCAGCGGTCCGAACGTCCTCGGCTTTGCAGAATGGGAGTATTTCCAGGCATTCGGTGATCGCGAGCGGCTCGCGGAGGTGTTCCCCGTGCTGGTCGCGTATGGCCAATGGCATCGCCGCTACCGCACGTGGCCAAATGGCAGCTATTGGGGGACCGGCCTCGCCAGCGGCATGGATAACCAACCGCGCTCACCGGAAGGTGAGATCATCGATCACGCGCACTTGACGTGGGTCGACACGAACATGCAAGCGGTGCTCTCGAATCGCATCGTGCTCGACATCGCGACCGTGCTCGACCGGCGTGAAGAGGTGCAAGACTTCGCGGACGAGAACGCGGTGCTCGTGCCTTGGATCAACGAGTACCTGTGGGACGAGTCGTCGGGTTTTTATCACGACCTGCATCGTGATCAGACGCGCCTGACTCAGGTGAAGACGATAGGTGCCTTCTGGGCTTTGCTGGCGGACGCCGTGCCCGCCGAGCGCCTGCCGCGCTTCGTCGAACATCTGGACAATGCGGCGGAATTCAAGCGCCCGCATCGCATCCCGAGCTTGTCCGCCGATACGCCTGGCTACGATCCCGACGGTGGTCTTTGGCTCGGTGGCGTGTGGCCGCCCACCAACTACATGGTGGTGCGCGGCCTGGCCGCGCGCGGCTACGAGGACCTCGCGTACGAAATCGCCAAGAACCATCACGACAACATGGTGGCCTCCTTCGAGGAGACCGGCTCGGTCTGGGAGCACCATGCCCCGGACGAAGAGGGCGGGGGACGCGGCCGCAAAGACTTCGTGGGTTGGACCGGCATCACGCCCATCGCAGTGCTGTTCGAGTTCATCTTCGGGCTGCGCCCGGAGTTCACGCGCAATCGCTTGGTCTGGCACATCCGCGGCGTGGAAGGCTTCAGCGTCGAGCGCTACCCGTTCGGTGGTGAGGGCTTGCTGAGCTTGAAGCTCGAACCGCGGGCCACCGTGCTCGACCGGCCAATCGTCGAGATCAGCGGTAACGTCGACGTGCACGTGGAGCTGGTTTGGGCCGGTGGCATCGAGCTCATCGAGCTTCGATCAGCCAGTAAGTGAGCCTGATTCGGCGCCTTCGACATGTCCAGCACGGTGATGATCGACGGCCGGTTGGTGCCACCCGAGCGCGCCCAAGTCAGCGTGTTCGATCGTGGATTTTTGTACGGCGACTCGGTGTTCGAGTCGCTGCGCAGCTATCGCGGTAAACCATTCGCGCTCGACGAGCACTTGGTGCGCCTGGCGCGCAGCGCCGACCGAGTCGCCATTCGCTTGCCGGTCAGCCTCGACACGCTGCGCGGGGAAATACAGCAAGCCCTGCAAGCACACGGCAGCCCCGAAAGCTACCTGCGGCTGACGCTGACGCGCGGTGTCGGTCGTTCGCTCGGGCTCGACCCGGAGCTCGCGGACGAGCCGCTACGCGTGTTGCTCGTGACTGCACTCAGCCGGCCGCCCGCCGAGCTCTACGAGCAAGGCATCGCCGCCATTACCTATCGTGGTGAGCGCGCGAGTGATGCCGCCGGTGTGACCGACGCCAAGGTGGGAAACTACTTGCTGGCCGTGTTGGCGATGGGCGCAGCGCGCAAGGTCGGTGCCCGCGAGGCGCTGATCGAAGACCGCGATGGCCAAATCTTGGAAGGTGCCGCGTCCAACGTTTTTGCGTTCGTTTCAGGCAAATTGGTCACCCCGCCCGAGTCCGCCGCTATCTTGCCAGGGATCACCCGCGGTCACGTGCTCGAGCTGGCGCGCGCCTCGGGACTGAAGGTCGAGTTGCGTCCGATCGCCAAGTCCGAGTTGGGCTCGGCCGTGGAAGTCTTCGTCACCTCGAGCATTCGCGAGCTGGTCCCCGTCGTGAGCATCGACGGCAAAGCAGTGGGCTCCGGCAATCCAGGGCCGGCCACGCGCGAACTCTTGCGCGCGTACCGCGCCCTCGCTGAAGGTTGAGCAACAGGCGGCGGGATCTTTTTGATGGTCGCTCAGCACGCCGCGCCGCACTCAGCCTTCGGCGTCGAGGGACGGGAACACCGCGCCTCGCGAGGCGCGATGCTGGACTGAGATCGCCCACTCCCATTACAACCGCGCCCCTGCATCATGCCGAAGAATCGGGCACGGGCACGGGCACGGGCACGTTGGAGAGTGCGATCAGACGCTGGCGTCGGGCGCCGCGTCGGCCGCGCGCGGGATCGGAATACGCAAGCGACCGCCGTCTTGGTAAGCCATGGCGCTGATTGCCTTGTCGAAGAACCCGCGCAAAAAGCCGACTTCGTGCGGGGGATTCGTGATCAGACCGGCGTCGCGGATGTTTTTCATCGTAGCCACGACTTCGAGCGTGCGCACTTCACCCTCGCGGGCGAGCACGCTGAGGGCGCTGTCTTTCATCATGCGCGAGAGCGCCTCGCGGCGCTCGGGCGAGAAGTAACGGTCGGTGGCGGCAACGACTTCTTCTTCGAGCTTCTGTTGCAGCTCTTCCGGATTTGGTTCCTGGCCCGGGGTCAGGCGTTCACCGAGCTTGAGCAGCATTTCGTCGATCGCTTGCTTGGGCGGGAACCAGCCGCGGAACTCGGGCAACAAGTGCAAGCCATGCGAGTTCTTCGCCAAGTCTTGCGCGTCTTCATCGCCGAGCTCGAGACCCTCGCCATCGAAGGGATGCTCTTCGGGCTGACTCGGTACCGGCTCGAGCAAGCTCTGGGCACTGGCAAAGCCGAGCGGCTCCGGCACCCCACGCGCGGCGTGCGTTTTGCGGGCGGCGGCGATCCGGCTGCGGGCCCAATCCACCGGCACTTTGACGGGGCGGTAGTCCGCGCCGGGAAGGGCCTTGGCCAACGCTTCTTTCAATTGCGACTGACTGAGGTCACCCACGTTGACGCGATGCACGCCGAAGTCGTCGTGCAGGTAGACGAACACACTATGCGCGCGGCTGGTCAGCGAGCGCGATGTGATCACCAAACAGATGCTGCCGCTGCTATCGGGGGCGAGCAGCAGTGCTTCCGCGATTTCGGGGGATTTTTCGCCGCTGACGCTGGTGACGCGCGCTGCCGTCGGCACCGCGATGCCGCGTGCTTTGAGCACGTTCAGGCCACGGCGAGCCGCCTTGCGCGCAGCGCCCAGCGCGCTCTCCGACGCCACGTTGACCGCCGCGGCGTTGCCTGCCTTGACCCAAGCTTCGACCAACGCCACGGCGTTTTCGCCAGCGTTCGTCAAGGCCGTGAGGGCGTTGTCCGCGCTCGCCGATAGATCGGCGGCGGCGAGCGATACGCTCGACTTGCTCAGTTGTTTGTCCGTCATGCGGGTCTCCCAGAATGTGAATCAGAGTCTCAAAGGGCGGCGATGGCTTCGACCTCGACACGCACGCCGAGTGGCAGTGCGGCGACCGCGACCGTAGTCCGAGCCGGTGGATCTTTCGTGAAGTGACGCGCGTAAGCTTCGTTGAATGCCGGGAAGTCGGCCATGTTGGTCAGGTAAACGGTGGTCTTGACCACGTTCTCCAGGCTCGCGCCCGCGGCGCTCAACACGGCGCGCAAGTTCTCCAAAACGCGATCCGTCTCTTCGGCCATGGTGCCGCTCAGAAGCTTTCCGGTGGTAGGATCGAGCGGGATCTGACCGGCGAGAAATAGCAGCTGCCCGCTTTGAATCGCCTGCGAATACGCGGAGACCGGCTTCGGTGCGGCCGCTGAAAGAACGACGGTTCGGGTCATGGAGGGGGCGCATCCTCCCCCCGCCGGAGGCACGAATCAAGAGCGCGTGGGAGCCAGTCCCAAAACCTCAGCCTCCGCCTGCCGATGCTTTAGGGCCGGCTCTTGCCGTCCATCGAACGGCGGCCGTCGATGGCACGGCCGAGCGTGATTTGATCGGCAAATTCCAGGTCTCCGCCGTGCGGCACGCCGCTTGCGATGCGCGACACTCGAAGCCCTTTGCCTGCCAATTCACGCGCCAGGAGCAGCGCCGTGGCTTCACCGTCCACCGACGGAGGCGTGGCCAGGATGACCTCCTGCACCGAGTCCTCTTCCACCACTCGGAACAGCTCACGCAGCGGGAGCTCGTCCGGGCCGATGCCATCGAGTGGTGAGAGCAGACGCCCAAGCACGAAATAGCGCCCGCGCATGGCGGCGCTTTTTTCGATCGCCATCAGGTCTTGCACGCGCGCAACGATGCACAGAAGGCTGCGGTCACGGCGGGAGTCGCGGCATACCGGGCACAGCGCGCGGCCGCTGTCGTCGACCTCGGCGATGTTGCCACAACGCTCGCAGCGCTTCACGGTACTGCCGAGCTCCCCCAGGGCGATTCCGAGCTCGCGGCCGTACTCTTGGCTCTCGGTCACGAAGAACATCGCGAACCGCTGGGCCGTCTTCTCGCCGACGCCGGGCAGGCGAGAGAGCAGTTCGATCAGGCGTTCGAGTCGGTCGGGGAGCATGGGCTTAGGTTAGTCGGGCTGCTGCGCGGCGCTCGTGCTTTTGCTCAACCCGTATTCGGTCCGAGCTTCAGATCTTTGATCCGAGCGCCGAGCACCTCCACGGCATCGGTGATGCCGCGGTGCTTCTTGGCTTGAGCGACGGCCTCGCGCTGCTTCTGTACGCGGATTTCGGCATCGAGCGTGGCTACGGTTTTGATGGTGGCGGCCCGCGCGGACTCGAATTCGAAGATCACTTTGGTCGGCGCCGCAAAATGCTCGCTAGCCAATGTGGTGAGCATGTCTTGAGAATCTTTGTCGTTTGCCCCGTGTCCGAACATGTCGCCTGGCTCCCAGCCGAGCCGCAGCTCACCGGGGGCGAGAGACAAGATGGAAGCCCGAGCCAAAAACGCGGCCAGCTCTGGGCGGCGCTCGTTCACGCGGTCCAAAATGGCGCGAAACGCGGCCAATTCGTCGGGTTTTGGCTCGGTTTGCGCAGGGCGCGGCGGAGCCACGGGCGCGGGTCTCGGCTCCGTTTTCTTTTCGCTACCGGAGCCCGGCTGCTCGGGAAATGGAATCGCGAAATCGGGATCGATTTCTGGGCGCCGCTCGAGGGACGGTCGAGCTTCCGCTTCCGCGCGGCGCGGTGGAGGTTCCTTGCGACCGTCCGACGGTGCGTCGGGTCGCGAGCTCTCGACGCTGCGCGTCTCTCGCGGTCGCGGGTCGACCGTGCGCGGTCGCAGATCGGGGGCAGGCGGCGCGGACTGTGGTTGCGGCTGCGGCGGCCGGGGCGATTGCGCTGCGCTCTGGGGCCCACCGGCGGGTCGCGGCGCGCCCAGGCGCTGTTCGAGTGCGGCCAGGCGACGCACCAGTTCGTCGATCGGCAAGAGCGGCGGTCGGCGCGCCAAACGCACGAGTAGCATCTCGAGCGCTGCGCGCGGTTGCCCGCTGCGCACGACGTCGTCGAAGCCTTGAGAAAACCCCTGATGCAAGCGGATCAAGTCATCAGCGTGCGTGGCCTCAGCTAGGCGAGCCACGTCTCGCACTTCTTCGTCCGCCAAGTCGAGCAGGGTTGCGGGCTCTTTACACACTTTGGCGACCACCAGATCACGCAATAATGCCAGCAAATCACGGGCAACGTGCGCCGTGTCGTAACCTTGATTGGCGAGCTCGGCGATCACGTTCAGCGTGGCGCCCGCGTCTCCACCCACCAGAGCCGCAGCGATGTCGTGCAAGACTTTGCGGCTGGCCACCCCCAGTACGCGCGCGACGTCTTCCCCCGTCAGCTTGGCGCCGCCCCAGGCGATCACCTGGTCCAAGAGGCTCATCGCGTCGCGCATGCTGCCCGCGGCTTCACGAGCGACGACGCCCAGCGCCGCGTCGTCGCTCTCGATCTTTTCTTGGTCGAGCACGTAGCGCAAGCGACCTGCGATCACCTGCGTCGGGATCAGCTTGAAGTCGAAGCGTTGAACGCGGCTCAAAATCGTAATTGGGACTTTGTGCACCTCGGTCGTGGCGAAGATGAATTTGACGTGCGGCGGCGGCTCTTCGAGCGTCTTCAGGAACGCATTCCAGGCGTTCTGCGACAGCATGTGCACTTCGTCCACGATGACGATTTTGAAGCGATCACGCGCGGGCCGATAGGGCAGCGAGTCCTGCAGCTTGCGCACGTCGTCGACGCCGGTGTAGCTGGCGCCGTCGATCTCGCGCACGTCCACGTCCGTGCCGAGCGTGATCTCGGTGCACGCAGCACATTTCAGGCAGGGCGTGACGGTGGGGCCGGGATCGCTTCCCGCGGGCGTGGTTTCTGGGTCGCCCAGGCAGTTCAGGGCCTTGGCCAAAATGCGCGCGCTGGTCGTCTTGCCGACACCACGAACGCCCGTGAACAAGAACGCGTGGGCGACGCGGCCGCTGTCGATCGCATTGCCGAGCGTGCGCGAGACATGGTCTTGCCCAACCAGGTCCTCGAAGCGCATCGGGCGCCACTTGCGTGCCAAAACCACGTAGCTCATCGGAAACACTCGCGTAGCAGATCGCGTCCCCCCTGGCGAGCGTGGCCGGGTGTGCGCGGCCGGGCGGAGCGGTAGTGCTGCCGATCCGTGCGGTTTGCGAGTCGATTGAGCGCCGCCGCCGGTCAGGGTAGCGTTCGAAAGTGCGCTCTTCCTTTTCTTGCTGCGTGCCGTTTTTGGTTATTGCCGCGTGCAACCCGGAAGCTCAGCCGAACGCGGCCGCTCCCGTCCCGACCGTCGCTCCGACCCCGCTTGCCAGCGTCGAGCCGATACGGAACAGCACCAAGCTCGAGGCCGACACGCTCGAAAGTCCGCTTTCGAAATCGAGCCTGTACTTTGCCGCGCCCGAGCTCGGCGCGCACATCACGACCGGTGATCCGCGAGCCTATCGCGTACACGTGATCAGCGACGCGCTCGGACCCGAAGTGGTGGGGCTCGAGATCGCGCTCGACAGCGGCCGCGCGCGGCGCGTCTCGGTGACCGAGCCGACGATTGCCCTCGGTGAATTGCTGAGCGCCGATGCGGAGCTGACGCCAGGCGCGCACTGGCTGTTTGCGGCTCCCGTGCTGGCCTCGGGCTTGGTTCCGCGCATCTACCCGGGGGGGCCGCGCACGGCTCGCGCCCGCCGTTTCTTCATCGGCAAGACGGGCAGTGACACCGCCGAGTCGAACGGCGCCGTTTGGTTGCGCAAACCGGAGGGCACCTACAACGGCGCGAAAGACAGCCGAGCCGTGGTGTTCGACGCGTTCACGTTTTCTGGGCACGGCACTCAGATCGACACCCCGTGCACAATCACCCTGCGCTCGCCCACCGTGAGTGGACAACTGCAACTCGGTTCGCCGTTCGTGCTGCGTGACGTTCCGAGTGGCACGTACGAAGTGGTGGCCAGCGCTGCGTCGGCACGAGCCAGTGTCACCCGCTTCACCGTCAATCGCGAGTTGGCCGGGGGATCGTGAGCGGGACGTTCCTATCCGGTGTGTTGTGTGCCTGGGCGGCCGCGCAACTCGGGTTGGGCGCGTTCTTCGTGCTGGCGTACTTTGCGGGCCGTCGCGAGTCCGAATACTTCGTGTTCGGGTTGTTGTGCGTCTCGCTCAGCGTGATGAGCATCGGCGTAGGTCTGGACTATCACGACGGCGCACACGCCGAAGGCATCTTGGCCGACCAAATCGGGATGTCGGGCGTGATCTTTGCCGCTGCCCTGAACGTGCATTTCGCGCTCTGTTTCAGCGAGGTCAAGCAGCGCTTGCGGCGCTGCTGGCCGCTCTATCTGCTGGCCCTATTCTTCCTCGTCGCGAATTGGACGGGCGCGCTGTGGCTGCCTGGCAAGCCACGCGTCGTTACGTCCAACGTGTTCGGAGTCCGCGTCGAACACGTCGTGGGCGCCGCAAGTTCGATTGGCAATGCCTTCTACGCGGTGGCCCTGCTCGAAACGCTGGCTACGGTGGCGATCTTGGCGCGCGCCTATCGCGCGGGCCGACGTGACGCGCTGGCCTCGCTGATCGGCATCGCCCTGACCGTGCCGGCCGTGTTCAACGACGTGGGGTTGGCGGCAGGCGTGTTCAACGACACGATCAGCCTCGTTCCGCACGCATTTCTGATCTTCGCTTTCGGCGTCGCGGGCACGGTGCTGATGCGCTACCGGTTGGCCGCCGGAGGTCTCGAACAGACCACGCAGCGCCTGCAGCTGCGCACCGACGAGTTGCGAACTTCTCACGCCGAGCTGCGAGTGGTCCAAAGCGAGCTCGTAACCAAGAACCAACTGGCCGCAGTGGGTGAGCTCGCCGCGGCTATTGCTCATGAAGTGAGAAACCCCTTGGCCGTCATCGTGAACGCGGTTGCCGGCCTGCGCCGCGTCTCCGGCAGCGAAGAAGACCGTAGCATTCTGCTGTCCATCGTGGACGAAGAAGCCGCGCGGCTCAATCGCCTGGTCACCGATCTGTTGCGCTTCGCGCGCCCGGTGAGCGTGAAGCGCTCGCCCGTGTCGCTGGACGAACTCGCCAATCGCTCGCGCTCGCAGATCTCGGACGGCTACGAGATCATCGTGTCCGTGGTCGAAGACCCGGACCTTCAGACCGTGTGGGTCGACCCGAACTTGTTCCGGTTGGTATTCGACAATCTCGTGCAGAATGCCTGTCAGTCCATGCGCGGCGGCGGGCGGGTCGAGATCTTGGTCACGCGCGGCGCGCTGCCCACCGGCCCCGCGGTATCGATTCAAATCAACGATCACGGTCACGGCATGGAGCGCGAAGTGCGGGAGCGCGCGCTCGACCCGTTTTTCACGACGCGGCCGAGCGGCACTGGCTTGGGACTGCCCATCGTGCAACGAATCGTCGAGGCGCACGGCGGTGAACTTCTGATCGACAGCGAGGAAGGGGAGGGGACTCGCGTGACTTTGCTCTTGCCGCTGGGCGCGCCGCCCGAGGACCAGCCGGCAAGCGACGACCCGCCGCCGCGTCACCTGGCGTGAGACCACCCGGCCAGCAGGCGCTAACGGCGTTCACCCAGCCAGGCGAACCGCATGCGGTTCGCCTCAGTCGGCCAGCGGCGCGAACAAGTCTTCCAAATCACCCTCGGTCAGGCGTGACGGCACACCGCCTGTCCCGAGTAGCGTTTGCGCCAGTTGCTGCTTTTTCTGTTGTAAACGCAGCATGCGTTCTTCGACGCTGCCGGCCACGATCAGGTTGTACACGAACACCGGGCGGGTTTGACCGATGCGATAGGCGCGATCCGTCGCTTGCGACTGCGCGGCCGCGTTCCACCACGGATCGTAGTGGATGACCGTGTCGGCGCTGGTCAAGTTCAAGCCCGTGCCGCCTGCTTTCAAGCTGATCAAAAATACGTCTGCCTGGCGCGACTCGAACACATCGCACACTTTTTGGCGGTCTTGCGTGGACCCCGTGAGTTCGACGGTGCGAACGTTGCGCTCTTTTAGCCCCGCCGAGAGCAGCGCCAACATGCGGGTAAATTGCGAGAAGACGAGCACACGCCGGCCTTGTTCGAGCTGAGTCGTCACGAGTTCGAAGAACAGATTGAACTTGGCGGAGCTCGTGACCGAGCGCGCCGACGAGACGGAGACGAGCCGCGGATCACAGCACACCTGACGCAGCTTCATGAGCGCGTCCAAGATCGCGATCGCCGACCCGGGGATGCCCTTCTTTTTGATCGCGGTGCGCACTTCACTGTGCGCGGCAGCGCGAATGCTCTCGTATAGCTCCCGTTGGTCGCCAGCGAGTTCCACCGGCCGGATCAGCTCGGTCTTCGGCGGTAGGTCCCGCGCGACGGTCTCCTTCATCCGGCGCAGAATGAAGGGGGCCACCGCGTTGCGCAGCGCTTCCAACTTTTGCGCGTTGCCCTCGCGTTCGATCGGGTGCCGAAATGCGGTGCGAAAGCGATCGGCGTCGCCCAAGAAACCCGGCATCAGGAAGTCGAACAGGGCCCACAACTCTTCCAAGTTGTTCTCTACCGGCGTGCCGGACAAACACAGCCGGTGCCGCGCGGAGAGCGCGCCGACGGCTTTGTTGATTTGGCTGCGCGGATTTTTGATCGCCTGCGCCTCGTCCAAAATCAGCAGGTGGAATTCGCGGTCGCGAAAATGCTCGAGATCACGCAAAATGAGCGGGTAAGTCGTGAGTACGACGTCGGCCTCGGCGACCTCTTTGCGGCGCGCTTCACGCTTGCTGCCATGCAGCACCACCACCTTCAGGTGCGGCGCGAACTTCTTCAGCTCGCGCTGCCAATTGCCGATCAAGCTGGTCGGCATCAAGACCAGGTTGGGAGCCTCCATGCGCCCCGACGCCTTCTCGGCCGAGAGGTGCGCGATGGTCTGCAGCGTCTTGCCCAGGCCCATGTCGTCGGCGAGCACGCCGCCCACGTCACAGGCGATCAGGTGCTGCAGCCAATCGAGCCCCTCTTGCTGGTAGGGGCGCAAGGTCGCCTGCAGCCCCGTGGTGCTGATCGTGACCTTTTCACGCGTGCCTTTGCCCAACGCGCGGCCGCGTTTGCGCACGTCGGTATCGCCGCCCCAGAGCAGCGTGGCGGCGCCATCGAGCGCTTCGTCGAGCTTGGCCACGGTGGCCGCGCGCGAGCCGGGGAAGCTAATCGCCCCGTTGGCTAGCTCTTCGCCCCGATACAGCTCGAGCAGCACTTGCAGCACCGAGCGCAGTCGCTCGGGGGGCACCGGTAAATAGCGGTTTTCACCGATCGGAACCACACGGAAGCGCGCCGGCATGCGCAGCAGCGCTTCCAGGCTGGAGGCGTCGCTACACTCTTCGAGCAGCTCCAGCAGCGCGGACACCAAGTTGACGCGCTTGCCCTCGATCTCGATCCCGAGCTCCAAGCTGAACCAATCGCTGCGGCCGTCGTCGGCGTCGACCGTTGCGTACCAGGGGACGTCGGGGGACACGACTTGGTACGGGTAGTCCGGCGCGATCTCGATCTTGAAGCCGAGGCTCTCGAGCTGGGGTAGCGCATAGGCCGTGAAAGAACACAGCGTGTGCACGTTGCCGCCGACCTGCACGATGTAGTCGGCTTGAGAATCGAGGTCCGCCGCATAGGCCGAGGCACACTCGACCTCCACCGCGCCAAAGCCTTCGAGCAAGCACTGCGCGCGCGCCTCGCCGGCCGAGTCGCGCTCCACGCGCGCGAGCCCGCCGCCCTGACCAACGAAGAATTGCTTGCGTCGATCGGAGGCGCGAATGCGTGTGCCCGCGTACTCGAACGAGAGCGCGAGCACCGGCACGTCGACCTCGGCAAAGCCTCCGTGATCCTGGTCGTCGGCTTGTTCGACGGACATGCGTTCGACGAACAGACGCACGCAGGGGACGAACTGAATTGCCGCGGGAGCGGCCGGCTGGGGTTGGGTCGTGGCTTCGGCGTACAAGTGACAGAGTCGGTTAGATCAAACTACGGAACATTTGTCGATCCCCTACGACGCCCATTTGTTCAGCGTCGCTGTAGGTCCATTGACCACATCCAAAATCAGCCGCGCAACTAAATTATCGATATTGTTCAGCTTAGAGCGATAGTTGACAATATTGCAGGTCGCGGACAGAATGTCATGATGACTGACGCGATGACAGAGCCGGCCGACGAATTGTCTCCAAGCTCCCGCCCCGCCGGCGAATCGGCGTCGGGCATCACGGTGCTCGTGGTCGATGACGAAGCCAGCAACTTAGCGTCGCTGGAGAAGATCTTTCAGCGCGAGGGCATGCGCGTGTTCACCGCTGACGGCGCAAAGTCGGCGCTGGAGCTGGTGCGTCGTCATCGCGTCCAAGTGGTGCTCACCGATCTGATGATGCCGGGTACGAGCGGGGCGGAGCTCCTCCGCGCCATGAAGGAGGTCTCGCCCGACACCGAGGTGGTGTTGATGACCGCATACGGTACGGTCGAGACCGCCGTGCAAGCCATGCGTGACGGCGCCTACGACTTCGTAGAGAAGCCGCTGAAGCGCATGACGATCGTCAAGAGCGTGCGCAAGGCGGCCGAGCGTCAGTCGCTCGTGGCGGAGAATCGTTCGCTGCGTCAGGAGCTGAAGCTGCTCACCAATCGCGAGATCGTCGGTCAGAGCCCGGCGTTGCGTCGCGTCTTGGACGTGGCCACGCAGGCGGCGCCGTCCAGCGCGACCGTGCTCATCTTGGGTGAGAGCGGGACGGGCAAGGAGCTGATCGCGCGCTATATTCACTCCAAGAGCGGCCGCGCCAATGGCCCGTTCGTGGCCGTGAATTGCGCGGCGATTCCCGAGAGCATCCTCGAAGCGGAGCTTTTCGGCCACGAGCGCGGCGCGTTCACCGGGGCGATCGCCAAGCGCGACGGGCGCTTCGCCCGCGCCCGCGGCGGTACCCTGTTTTTGGACGAGATCGGCGAGCTGAGCCCGGCCGTGCAAGTGAAGATCCTGCGCGTGCTGCAGGAGGGCGAGTACGAGCCGGTGGGAGGCCACACCGTGAAGGCGGATGCGCGCATCGTCGCTGCGACGAACCGCGACCTGGTGTCCGAAGTCGAGGCGGGACGCTTTCGCGAGGATTTGTACTACCGCCTGAACGTGATCGCCGTGACGGCGCCGCCGCTTCGCGCGCGCCGAGAGGACATCCCGCTACTCGTCGATCATTTCTTGGGCGTGTACTGCACCAAGAACGGGCGCGCTCGACTCACCGTGCCCAGCGAAGTCCTGCACAAGCTGATGGACTACTCGTGGCCGGGAAACGTGCGCGAACTCGAGAACGTGATCGAGCGCGCGGCGGTGCTGTGCCGGTCCGAGCTGCTCGGCCTCTCCGACCTGCCAGATGCGGTGGCCAGCGCCACGCCGCGTCCGCCATCCGAGCTGACGTTCTCGATCGGCACGCCGCTGTCGGAGGTCGAGCAGCGCATGATCCGTGACACGCTTTCGCACACCGGCGGCGACAAGTCGCTCGCGGCTCAGCTGCTGGGCATCTCGACTCGCACCATTTACCGTAAGCTGGGCGAAAACGAGTGAGCCCGGCCGGCTCGAGCGCCGCTAGCCGTTGCGGGCTGGCGCCCCCGCGCCTGGACAGGAGGGGCATGCTTTTGCCAGTTTGTCGCGCGCGGCCCAGCTCTCTCGGAAAGCTTGCCAGCTTGGCGGGCGAGGGCTTCGGACGCAGCGGCAAAACCCATGGGAATCCGTCGCTTTTTCCGGTAATGAGCGCTGGCACGTCTCTCGCTTGAGGCGGCTCTGGGACCCGTGACTTTCGATCTCCTGCTCAAGAAGTATTTCCTCGGCGTGATCTTGGCGTTCGTGGCGCTGGCGGCTTACTTCCAGGCCGCGGGTGCAACGCAGCTGATCGGCGCCGCGTTCTCGAGCCCAGTGAGTAGCGTGGCGCCCCGCGTGACCACGGCTCCTTTGACTGTGCCGACACATGAACGGGCCAACGCAGACGTAATCATTGCGCGGAACCCCTTCGATTCGGTGACGGGCCCGCTGAACGCGGTGCCGGTGGACGTGCCCGTGCCGGACAAGAGCCCGGTCGACAATACCGACCCGCTATCGGCGCCTGCGTGTGACGCTCCGACCGTGCTGATCGTCACCGAGTCCAACGATCCGCTGTGGTCGGTGGCCGCGTTGCAAGCGCCCGGTGACGCGCGGCCCCGCATGCATCGCGTCGGAGACGACGTGGGGGGCAAAAAGGTCGAATTCATCGGCTACAACCCGCGCGAGAATACGCCCGCGGTTTGGCTCTCGTCGGGCGGCGCGCTGTGCCAAGCAATGCTGTTCAAGACGCAGCCGACGCTGCCCGCAGCCGCGCCGGTCGCGGCGGCCGCGCCGGCTCCGCCACCTCCGCCGAGCGGCGGCCCATCACCCGTACCGGCCGACATCGCGTCCAAGATCCAGAAGATCAGCGACACCGAGTTCAACATCGACCGCTCAGTCGTCGACAAGATCTTGGAAAATCAGGCAGAGCTGATGAAATCCGCGCGCATCGTGCCGGAGACGAAAGACGGCAAGGTGCTCGGCATTCGTCTGTTCGGTATCCGGCCCGAGACGCTTTTGGGGACGCTCGGTCTACAGAACGGTGACCGCCTGGAATCGATCAACGGCTTCAACATGGGCAGCCCCGAAAAGGCGCTGGAAGCCTACGCCCGACTCCGAACTGCCTCCCAACTGGACGTTACCGTCAATCGCCGCGGCGCGCCCGTGGCCATTGTCCATCACATCAAGTGAGTGTTTTCGTGACGAGTTCCGTGTTTTCGAAGTTCAAGTTTTCGCGTGCCTTCGGTCCGTGTGGTCCAGTCCGAACCGCCTCGCTCGCGCTGTTTTTCGCAGCCACTGCTTCCGCGCAGGACGCGCCGGTGCGTAAACCTGCGACCGCTCAGGTCAGAGCGCCCGCTCGGCGCAACGCAAACCAAGCGGCGGCGGCGGCTGCGGCTGCGGTCGCGGCGCCGCCCGCGGCCGCCGCCGTGCCGGTGACCAGCCCGACGGATCGCGATCCGCCCGGCGCCGCCGCCGCGCTACCCACCACGATGGACAAGATCGCCGCCGCGGCGGACGTGCCATTCCGAGCGCAGCCGGGTGGCCACCTGGTCAAGTTCAACTTGCAGGACGCGGATCTGGCCGAGCTCGTCAATCACATCAGCGGCCTCACCGGGAAGCGCTTCATCTACGGCGCCAAGGTTCGTCAGATCAAAGCGACCGTCGTTTCTCCCGAGCCCGTGAGTTTGGAGGAGGCGTATCAAGCGTTTCTGTCGATCCTCGACGCCAACGGCATGACCGTCGTGCCGCACGGCCGCTTCTTGAAGATCGTCGACAGTGGCGGCGTCGTGACGCAGCCCACGCCGGTGATCGCTCGCGGCGAACCGGTCCCGGACTCCGATCGCTTCGTGACTCGCCTGTACCGCTTGGAACACGTCGGCACGGAAGAGGCGATGGCCTTGCTCGGCAAGTTCAAGAGCAAGGACGGCGATATCTCGGTGTACACACCGGGCAAGTTGCTGATCGTCACCGACACCGCCACGCAGGTGCGGCGGTTGATGCGTATCATCGAGGAGATCGACGTGGGCGGCTCGGGCCAGCACATGTGGATCGAACCCGTGCACAACGGTACGGCCCAAGAGCTCGCCAAACGCGTGAACGAGCTGTTCGAATTGGGCGCCGCCCCCGCCGCGGGCGCGGCCGGCGCCAACGCCAAGGCCAATGGCTTGAACAAGGTGATCGCGGACGAGCAGACGAACTCCCTGATCGTCGTCGGCACCGAGGACTCCTACTTGCGCCTGCTGGAGGTGTTGAAGCGGCTCGATTCGAAGGCGAGTGAATCCGGTAAGATTCACGTTTTGCCGCTGCAGCACGCCATCGCCGAAGAGATGTCGCAGACCTTGAATCAGATGCTCGGTGCTTCCGGTGGTCGTGCG
>Ga0247740_1000153_pt1 | contig 36089 bp, 17 predicted proteins | sample UWRJL148409B2_FD_180942 | JGI IMG/M metagenome (GOLD analysis project Ga0247740, IMG submission 180942) | Plant litter microbial communities from Arlington Agricultural Research Station in Wisconsin, United States - UWRJ-L148-409B-2 | ecosystem: Environmental > Terrestrial > Plant litter >...
GCCTTCGGCGTCTAGGGTCGAGCGCTGGAAATTACGAGCCCCGCGAGCTGCGATGCGGGTCCGCGATCGCCCCCTTTTCGATCGGGCAGGTCTGCGATCGCGGGAGCAGAGACGCTACACGGTATGGTTTACGACCAACGCGGGGAGGGGAGGTCGGAGACGCTGACGCGGGATCGTTCACGTTCACGTTCACGTTCACGTTTGGAGGAGGGCGGTGCGGCCCTTAGAATGCGGCGCGGATGTACTCGACTTGGGGTTGTCCGTCAGTCCAGGTCACGGCGGCGACGTCGAAGCGGACGTGATCGAAGTCGGACCGGTACTTGTACTCGCGCCGCCAGAGACGTTCGCCCGCGCGCTTCAACCGGGTGCGCTTCCAGCCATCGACGCTGCCGAGCGCGGTGGTCCATGAACTCCGACCCCGGGTGCGAACCTCGACGAGCGCCAAGGTGCGGCCGTCTTGGATCAGTAGGTCGATTTCCAAGTAGTTGACGCGCAAATTGGCCGCAAGCACGCGGACTCCGCGCGCTTCCAGCCAACTTCGAACTACTTGTTCAGCCGCGAGCCCGCGCTCGCGCGGTTCAACCCTGGTCCGCTTCGCCGCAGTCTTGGGCGGTGGCGCTGCAGTTGGTGCCGCGCTCGGTCGGCTTGTCTTCCGTGCCGTTACGCACGCAGTAGGAGCCGGCAAGCTGGCCGCCGCCAAGGTTGAGGTCGACCTTGAGGTAGGTGCAAGCGTACCCCGAAGGGCACTTGCAGTAGCGGGCGTTTTTGTCTTCGCCATCGCAACGACAGGAGCAGTACACGGCCCTATCGGCCGTGCGATTCGTCAGTTGCGGGTCGACCTTGACCTTGATCTTGAGGTCCGGATCGGAGGGAACGGTGCAGGTGGCGCCCGTGCCGTCCGATGCGGGAGCGGCTTGCCCGTACTTGCAACTCACCCGGCCTTGGAAGTGATTCACCAGGCAGACGCGCGTTTCGCACTGGAAAGACTTGCTCTCGACGTTGACTTCTTGCGCGTTGTAGCCGGAGAAGCTCTGGACGTACTCGTCTTCGGGCAAGCAAGGGTCACCGACCCCACCAGGTTGGCATGCCAGAGGAAAGAGGCCCAAGAGCGCTGTGGCCAGCAGAGAGAAGCCCGTGATTTTACGTGTCATCGCCTGACCGTCACCCATTCGACTGGTGGTCTAAAACTTTCGATCGCTCGTCGCCAGTGCGCCGCCGCAACCGCGCGTACGCTAGTGCAGCGCTTCTCACGCAGTCAACGCGAAAGAAGCCGCGGGTGACGCGAACACCCGATAGCCCAAGGAATTTTCCAACGCTCGTGTCGGATGCCCGGTGCTGACGCCCATTCATTGCCATCAATGTGAGCCGCGCGCGAATCAGATCAGTGTCGCGCGCCGATCACGCATCTCTTTTCACTCGCGTGACCGCGCATTCGTGCGGTCGACGCGGCTGGCTGAGGCACACGCGCGAAGCGCGATGAGCAAAGCTCGTTACGAAGTTGCAAAGTGCGATATGCACCCACGTCACTCCCTGGTTACGAGTGTCGCTCGGTCGCCAAGGCTCGCTTTGCGCCCTGAAAATTCCGGAGTGCCGCAATTTTGAAGTGCAGCCCTAGCGCCATCGCGACACAGCGAGGACCAGATGCGGATGCTTTCCGACGACACTTGACAAGCTTGCATCGCGATCTCTAACATGCCCACGACCGCGGGTGGTATGTAGCGGTACTTATTAGGTTTTTCCCGCTTTGGCCCAATCGGCCCCCCGCACCCGGTCGCGGCGCCGCCCGTAAAGGCGTCGATCTCAACCCCACTACAGAGGATCCATGTTTCGAAAGCGCCTCGTTGCGGTCTGCATTCTGGCATCCGTCGCTCTCCCGAGCCTCGCGGTCCCTCGCCTGGCGCGAGCACAGGATGTCATCGACTTGGATTCCGACACGCCGGCCCCCGCGGCGAAGAAGAAAGCTGGCAAGCCGGGTAAGGCCGCGGCTCCAGCCGCCGGCGCTCCGGCTCCCAAGAAGGGTGGCAAAGGTGTCGACATCGATCTCGATGAAGGCGCGCCGGCAACCCAGGCGCCTGTCGTTGCCGGTCAGATGACCGAAGCGGCCGCCTCCGCCAAGCAATTGTTCGACAAGGAAAAGTGGACCGAAGCGGCCCAGGCGCTGCATCGCGTCGTCAACGGCGAGACCGGCGACGATCCGGGGAACAAGCAGCTGGCCGAGTACTTCCTCGCCATCTCCCTCTATCGCCTCAAGTTCTACCAGGCGAGCTACGCCATCTTCAGCGTCGTCGCCGACAACCCGAACCACGTGAAGTTCAAGGAGACGCTGCTGTGGTTGGCCAAGTTGGCCACTCAGCTGCCGGAGCCGGCGGACATCATCGAGCGTGTCGGTAAGTACAACGACGAGCAGGTCGCCCGCTTCGACAACGACCAGCAGCGCGACCTGTACTGGCAGCTCAACTACATGCTGGGCCGCTACAAGTACCGCAATCGTCAATTCGAAGAGGCGATTCGCCTCTTTCAGAAGGTCGATCGTCGTAGCGAGTACTACGTGAAGTCGCAGTTCTTCACCGGCATCAGCTACGTCCAGGTTCGTAAATCGATCCCGGCCGTGCAGGCCTTCCAGCGCATTCAAAAGGCTCTCGACGAAGGCGTCGAGGGCGTGGAAGACGAGAGCCGCCTGCGCGACTTGGCCTCGTTGTCGATGGCGCGTACCTACTACTCGTCGTCGATCAAGACGGACGCGGAGACCAACCAGCCGACGGTCGACAGCACCAAGCTGAGCGCCGCGGTGAAGTATTGGAACCAGGTCGACGTGGCCAGCGAGTACTGGCTCGACGCGCTGTTCGAAGAGTCGTGGGCGTACTTCATGGCCGGCGACTATCCGCACGCGCTCGGTAACATCCACACCCTGCAGTCGCCGTACTTCCCGAACTCGTTCTATCCGGAAGCCTCGGTGCTCAAGGCGGTCATCTACTTCTCCAACTGCAACTACGAAGCGGCGACGACCGTCGTCGCGCAGTTCAACAAGAAGTACACGCCCATCAAAGAGCAGCTGGAGAAGGTGCTCAAGAACTACAAGGGCGAGAACAAGGAAGAGCCGTTCTTCAAGTTCTTGCTCGAGGTTCGTTCGGGTGGCGGCAACCTGGACGAGCGCATTCGCCCGATCGTGGAGAACGCGCTCAGCGATCGCCAGCTGCTCCGCAACATCGACTACGTGAAGATGTTGGAAGAAGAGGACAAGCGCTTCAAGAAGGCGCCTCCGAGCTTCCAGAGCTCGAGCATTGGGCAGCAGGTCGGTGACGCGTTGAAGTTGGCGCGCGACTTGGCGGTGCGCCAGGCAGGGGAGCTCGCGCTCTCCCGCTACCAACGCAACGTCGATGAGCTGAACGAACACTTGCGTGACGGTGAGAAGATCTTGATCGACATCACGGCCGCGCAACGAAATCTATTGGACGAAAAGATCTCGACCGGCCAGGTGAGTGCGGCGGAGTCGAAGACCTTCGGTGACGTAAAGCCCGACGAAGAGCACGTGATTTGGCCCTTCGACGGTGAGTATTGGCGTGACGAGCTCGGCTTCTATCGCCAGCGCGTTGTTTCCGCGTGTGGGAGGTAATTGGAAATGAGCTCCAAAAGAGCGTTCGTAAACGTTACGGTTGCGTTCGGACTGCTGCTTTGTGCGGCGACCTCGAGCGCCGCGACCGAAGCCAAGCCGGCTGATCTGAGCACGGAGTGCATTTCCCCGGACGCCGCCAAGGCGCTCAGCGAGTGCCCGGCCGGCAAGATGGCGGACGTACACAGCAAGCGCCCCGCTGCGTTCTCCAGCGCACCGCCCCCGCGCGACGTGAAGAAGCGTACGGACGAGTCCAAGCCGGTCAATCCGGAAGAGCTCACCAAGTACGCCGAGCGCGACACGCGCAAGAACCGCTTGCAAGCACGCGCCCGTGCCCTGCTGATCACCGAGATCCAGGGCCTCGAGCGCCTGTACAAGCGCACGGCCAAGAAGTCTCCGGATCGTCCGCAGCTGACACGCCGCTTGGCAGAAGGCTACGTCGAACTCGAGAGCGCGGCCCAACGCGACAAGATCGCGGCCGACATTGCGGCTCAAGACGCCAAGAAGAAGAAGCAGAGCGTCACCAAGTTTCGCTCTGATGCTGCGGCCGCGGACAAGATCCTGGCCGCCGCGCGCAAGAGCGCCATCGCGTACTACACGTTGATGAAGACGGACTACCCGGATTACTCGAAGATCGACGAGGTTTTGTACTACCTCGCGTACGAGTACGAGCAGGGTGGTGATCTCAAGAACGCGCGCGCGACGTACTTCGAGTTGATCCAGAAGGCGCCCAAGTCGGCGTACATCCCGAACGCCTACTTGGCCTTCGGCGAATTGTTCTTCCAAGAAGCGCAGGGCGATCCATCGAAGTGGGAGCTCTCGGCCGCGGCTTACAAGGAAGTGATCAAGTACCCGCCGCCCACCAACAAGGTGTACGGCTACGCCCGCTACAAGCTCGGCTACGTGTTCTGGAACAAGGGTGAGTACGCCAACGCGCTCAACGAGTTCAAGAAAGTGATCGAGTACGGTGACACCTACGGTGATCTGCCGAACGCCAAGCAGCTGCAGAAGTCGGCGCGCCGCGACACGATCCCGGTTTACGCCGTCAGTGGCGACCCGGGCAAGGCGTTCAACTTCTTCAAGCCGCTGAGCGGTGACAAGGGCGGTGAAACCCAGAAGACCGTGGACATGATGAACGAGCTTGGCCTCGCTTATCTCGACACGGGTCACTACAAAGAAGGCATCGTTCTCTATCGCGACCTCTTGAGCCGTGACGGTGGCGACAAGAGCTGCTTCTACCAGGGTCAGATCACCACGGCCTCGTCGGCGATCAACTCGGGCGACAAAGAAGCCATCCGCAAGGAGATGGACTCTCAGGTTCGCGTCTACAACGACTTCATCAAGGACAAGCACGCCGATCCGGCCAAGCTGCAGTGCGCCAACAAGACCGCCGAGCTGCTCGCCGAAACCGCGATGAGCTGGCACTTGGAAGCCGTCGGCTCGGGCGGCGTCCGCGGTACGGGCGACAAGAAGACGATGGATCTGGCGGCGTACCTGTACAAGAAGGTCGCCGACAACTTCACCTCCGGTGATTTCGCCAAGTTCGAGTTCCCGCGCATCGTCAAGAGCGACTGGCCGACGATGTACAAGATCAAGTACGCGATGGCGGACTTGCTCTACTTCCAGCAGCGCTGGGAAGAGTGCGGGCCGGCGTTCGACGCGGTGGTCGTGGAAGATCCGAAGAACGAGCAGGCTGCCGAAGCCGCTTACGCTTCCGTCCTCTGCTACCAGAAGATGTACGACCAGATGTACAAGGGCGCGACGGACCGCAAGGGCAAAGGCCTGGGTCCCAAGGGCGCCGACGAGTCCGATCGCGAAGCGAAGAAGGGCGAGTGGGAGAAGTTCAAGCCCAAGCCGTTGACCGACATGCAAAAGGGCATGGTCAACGCCTTCAATCGTTACGTCTGCTACGTCAAGCCGCAGAAGGACGACAAGGACGCCCAAGAGCAATACGTCGAAGTGAAGTATGGCCGCGCCCGTATCTACTTCGAGGCGCAGCATTGGGAAGAGGCCGCGATCGCCTTCCGCGACGTAGCGCTGAACCATTCCGACAAGGACGCAGGTATCTACGCCGCGCAGCTCTATCTCGAAGCCATCAACGTGCTCGGCTCCCGTGCCGAGCCGCCGCGCCCGGTTTGCTTCGACGAGATGGGCAAAGACGTGCCCGTGTTCCTCGAGCTGTACTGCAAGGGAGCAAAGGCGGAGGACAACAAGGAACAGTGCGAGACCCTCAATCGCATCCAGTTCGACATCCGCCGCCTCAAGGCCCAAAAGCAGATCGAGCTCGCTGACTCGCAGCAGGACAAGGGTGACTACAAGGGCGCGCTCGACAACTACAAGAAGGGTGCAGACTCGTACCTCGACTTGTGGCGCTCCTACTGCGAAGAACCGCTCGGCAAAGGCGAGAAGCCCAAGCAGTGCGAGAAGGCCGACGAAATCGTGTACAACATGGCGCGTGGCTACCAAGCCGCTCGCCTGCTCGCGAAGTCGATTCAAGCCCGCTTGATTCTGCTCAGCCAGAAGTACGGCATGTCCGATTCGCCCTTGGCGATGAAGGCGACCTACGAAATCGGCGGCAATTACCAAGCCATCGCCGTGTACGACAAGGCCTCCGACTTCTTCGAGCTGTACGCGAAGAAGACGGCCTATCGCGGTGAGTTCGCGGATCAGGCCTTGAGCGACGCGGTCGTGCTGCGCTTGGGTCTCGGTCAAGAAGACCAGGGCATCGACGACTCGAACAACTTCAACAAGTACTTCGGTGCGAAGAAGCCGGCCCAGACCGCCCAGATCGCCTACGCCATCGCGGCGCACTACGGCGAGAAGAAGGACTGGAACAACGTCGAGAAGCGCCTCGGCGGCTCGATGAAGATGATCGACGGCAAGGCGACGCTGGACATCATCGCCCAGGCGCACACGCTCCTGGCTCGCGCCTACATCAAGCTCGGCAAAGAGACGCTCGCGGTTCGCGAATACAAGGCCGTCGTTGGCCTGTGGGCGGACCCGAACGCCGCCGTCGCCAAGATCCAGGGTATCCCCGGTGAAGACGACGGCTCGAAGCAGCGCCGCTTGGGCCGTGCCTTGGAGGCAGTCGGTGAGGCGATGTTCTACTTCGCCGATCAGGACAAGGCCAAGGTCGACAAGCTGAAGTTCCCCGAGTACCGCGGCAACAACTCGAAGGAAGATGTGCTCAAGCACATCGGCACCAAGGTTAAAGACTGGATCGTCAAGAAGCGCCCGCTGATCGAAAAGGCCAGCGGCGAATACAAGAAGATCGTCGACCTCCAGCCGGTGCCGCCGCCGCGTTGGGTCATCGCCGCCGGCTCGCGCGTCGGTGAAATGTGGGGTGGGTTCGTCAAAGAGTTCCGCGCTGCGCCGATTCCGGATGCGTTCCGCCGCGACGTGGAAATTCGCCAGACCTACTACGCAAGCCTCGACGAAGCGTCGGAACCGCAGAAGCAGCAGGCCAAGAGCGCGTTCGAGATCTGCTTGGGCTACTCCGTGAAGTACCAGTACTTCGACGAGTTCAGCCGTACTTGCGAAGAGTGGCTCGCTCAGAACTACAAGAACGAATACCACTTGGTCGACGAGTTCCGTGGCTCTCCGAACCGCGTGAACAGCGTGCTGCTCGAACAGGGCAACCCGCTGCGCATCGGCGGCGAGCCCATGGTCACCCAGAGCGCAGAGCCGACGCCCGCCAAGAAGAGCGACGCCGCGGCACCGGCTGACGACAAGAAGGCCGACAAGAAGGGCAAGAAGTGATGTCACGTTTCAAAGCAGCACTAGTGCTCGTCAGTATCGCGACTCTGTCCGCCGCATGCGGCGGCGGAGCGACCGCGGGGAAGGCCCTCGCCCCGGACAAAGTGAGTGGCAAGGCGGACGCCAAGGGCCACGCCGTGAGCAAAGAAGCCGCAGCCAACTTCGACGCGGCGCTCGACCAGTTTGCGGCGCACGACAAGAAGCAGGATTGGGACGACGCCGGCTGCTCGGCGATCGCCAAGGCCTTCGCGGCCGCGGCCGACGCCCAGAAGTCGGACACGGGGCGTCCCTTTCCGGAGGCGCAGTACAACTCGGGTCTGGCCTTCCAACGCTGCGGCAAAGACGCCGAAGCGCGCGCGGAGTTCGAGGCCGTCGTAAAGAGCGACGCCTCGTTCCACCGTGCGCGCGCGCAAATCGCTCTGTACGACTACGCGAAGTCGAATGATCTGGACGGCACGATCTCGAAGCTCGACCAGATCATCCACGACGCGAAGTTCCAGAACGTGGAAGCGCTGGTCAGCCTCGCGGCCCTGCAAATGGAGCGCGGCAACGACCAGCCCGACAGCGACGGCAAGAGCGATCTCGAGCGCGCGCAACGCAACTTGCAGCGCGCGCTGGCGATCGACGACGGCTACATGCCGGCCTTCAATCAGCTCTCCGTCTACTACCTGACCCAGGCCAAGGCCAAGGCAGGCCAGCTCGACAAGGGCGGCAAGCGCGGTCGTCGCGGCATGGAAGTCTCGGGCGCCTCCAAGGCGAGCGTCGACTCGCAGCAGCTCGATCTGGCAGCGCTCGTCGCAGCGCAGGCCCAGAAGAAGAACCCGAACTACGCGCCGATTTCGAACACCACGGGGCTGATCCAGGTTCAGCTCAAGAACTTCAACGGCGCCGTGAAGAGCTTCGGCAAAGCACGCCAGCTCGACCCGACGTTCTTCGAAGCGCAGATGAACTACGCGGCGGTGAATCTGTCCTTCCGCGGTTACGAGGAGGCCGAGAAGGCCTACCGTGACGCACTGAAGCTGAAGCCGAAGGACTACGAGGCGCAGCTCGGCTTGGCGCTCGCCATCCGCGGGCAGATCAACGACGGTAACTTCGACAAGTACGTGGCAGAAGCCCAAGCGCACTTGGACGAAGCCAAGAAGATCGCACCGGATCGCGCCGAGACCTATTACAACGAAGCGATCCTGACCCAGGAATTCCGCGCCAAGCGCGGCAATCCGGTGCCGACGCTGCAGAAGGCGGCCGAGCAGTACAAGCAGTTCATCGACAAGGCGGGCTCGGATTCGAGCTTCGCCGCTGCCGTGAAGCGCTCGAAAGACCGCAGCCAAGACATCTCGGATACGGTCCGCTTCATCCAAGAAGGCGAGCAAGCGGCCAAAGACGCAGCCAATCAACCGCCGCCTCCGCCACCCCCGGCAGATGGAGCAGCAGCGCCCGCTGACGGCGCAGCTCCGCCCGCCGACGCGAAGGGTGGCGCAGCGCCCCCGCCGGCTGACGCAGCAAAGCCCGCCGCCCCAAAGAAGTGACAGTCGAGGTTCTTTTTTTGGAACCTCGAGGAGAAGGCGGTGTCCGATTGCTGAGGACGCCGCCTCTTCTTTTGCATTGACGCATTGAAGGCTCAGAAGTTACAATCTGGCTGTAATACCACGAGATCATTCCGAGGAAACTGAAATGGCATCCAAGAACTCATCCGTTCTCGTAAAAGGCGTGGCGCTTTCTGTCGGACTTGCCGCGTTTGCGCTGTCTTCTGCGGCGTTCGCGCAGGACGCAAAGGGCGACAAGCCGGACGGTTACGGTTACGAGTTCTCCGATGACCCGTTGAACGCCGGCGGCTTCGGCCCGAATGACGCAACAATCAAAGTTCGTCCTCGCGCTGCGCGCACCACGCTGATCCGGCCGCGCACGACGTTCGTCCCGGAAATGCTCAAGTCTGTCGAAAATATTTGATCGAGGAAGTTCTGCACGCCTTGCGTGCCGGGCTGCTCGAGACACGGCTCTATGGGGCGTAGCGGCCCTGGCAATCAGGAAATACTAGGCATGGCAAAAGCTGTACTGACGTTTGCGCTCTATCAGGGTGATGCTCTCCAGCGCCGGGAAACCGTGACGCAGGACATCGTGAAAGTCGGCAAGGACCCGAAGAGTCATCTTCGCGTCGACGATGAACTCGCGTCCCGCATGCACGCGGTGATCGAGGTCGCCGGTCCCGAAGACATCACGCTGATCGATCTCGGCAACGAGCCGGGGACCATGGTCAATGGCGCGCGAGTCAACAAGTGCAAGCTGCACGTCGGCGACCAGATTCAGGTCGGGCAGACGTACATCGTGCTCGAAAGCGCTGATTCCGCAGGCGCCGAAGCCGTGGCCGCGCCGCCTCCGCCCGCCTACGGTGCGCCGCCGCCGAATCCGTTTGCGGCCGCCGCGCCCAGCCCCTTCGCCGCGGCCAGCAACCCGTTCGAGGTGCGCTCGTCGAATCCGTTCGCGGCGGGCGCGGCCGCCACGGCGCGCGCTCACGCCATGCACGTTCCGGACGACGCCGCGCCGGGCACCTACACCTACACGATGATCAAGAGCGGCCCCGACGTTAGCTCGGACGAAGTGGAGATCGCGCATCTCCAATCCGTCGAGGTCATGGTGCTGTGGGGCGCCAACGTGCTGCACGTGTCCCATCTGACCCCGCCGCGTAACTTTTACGTGGGTGAGGAACAGGGCAAAAATTTCGCCTGTGACTTCTTCATCCCGAGCGAGAAGCTCGGCACCACGCGCCTACCGGTGGTGATCGGCGATCGCGCTTCGGTGGCCGTGGTGATCCCGCCGGGTGCTCGCGGCACGGTGGAATTGCCGGGCATGCCCCGCATGTCGATGGATGAAGCTCGCCAGCGTGCACAACCGACGGCCGAGGTCAGCGGTGGTCATCAGTTGAACCTGCCGAGCGGCGGCAAGGCTCGAGTCGAAATCGGTGATTTCGTATTCCAGGTCGCGGCCGTCAACGCCGGCAAGCCCATCAAGCACGGCGTGGCCGTCGGCTTCGATTGGAACGTCGCGATGTACTTCGGCTTGTCCTTGGCTGCGGTCGGCGGCTTGGTCGCGGCGATGGCATTTTTCGTCCCGCCCATGGGTTTGACGGACGACGAAGAGCTGGACAAGGACGCGCTGTACTTGATGCAGCAGTACCTGAAGTCGGCCGCCGAGCGCGAACAAGAAGAGAAAGAAGCCGAAGTCGTCCAAGACAACTCGGACAACAAAGAAGGCGGAACCGGTACTCGCGCCAAGGGCGAGGAAGGGTCGATGGGTAACCCCACGACCAAGGCCGTCAACAAGCGCTACGCCGTTCAGGGCCCGAAAGACAATCCGGATCCACACATCGCGCGCCAAGCCGCGCTGCGTGAGGCGGCGGAATTCGGCATGATCGGCCTGCTCAACACGGGCGCGGCCGGCGATCCGAATGCCCCGACGGCTCCCTGGGGTCGTGATACGTCGCTCGGCTCGGATGACGTCAGTGCCCGCGGCAACATGTGGGGTGATGAAATCGGCGACGCGTTCGGCGCGGGTGGCCTCGGTCTCTCCGGTATCGGAGAGGGCGGTGGCGGTCGCGGTGAAGGCATCGGCCTCGGCAACATCGGCACTTTGGGCCACGGAGCCGGCACCGGCACCGGTCAGGGCTTCGGCGCTGGTCACGGTCGCCTCGGCGGTTCGCATCAGACCAAGGCTCCGAAGGTACGCATGGGTGCAACGACCGTCAGCGGTCGCCTGCCGCCGGAAGTCATTCAGCGCATCGTGCGCCAGAATTACGGTCGCTTCCGCATGTGCTACGAGCAGGGTCTGGGCCGTAACCCGAACCTCGAAGGTCGCGTTTCTGCACGTTTCGTAATCGGTCGCGACGGCGCGGTTTCCAATGCTTCCAACGGTGGGTCGGATCTTCCGGATAGCGGCGTGGTGAGCTGCGTGGTGTCGGCCTTCTACGGGTTGAGCTTCCCGCAGCCCGAAGGCGGCATCGTCACGGTGGTCTACCCGATCATGCTCTCTCCGGGCTGAGCCCGGGTTGGAGCGGCATCCGACGCAGCTCGGTTGTTCGTGAGAAGCGCGCGGCAGGTCGAACTTGCCGCGCGTTTCTGCGTTTGTGCTTGCAGCCAGCGTGAGGGCGATGCGCGTGCATAGGTGTGCAACGCGTAGCGAGCATGCGTGGCAAAGCGCCGCTCGTGACGAGGAACGCTCGCGCACCTCGAAGGAATGTCGGGGCGTGTGCTACTCGCAAAGTTCGCGTTCATGCCGTCCGAACGCAAACTGCTAAGCGCTCACGAAACCACGCGAAATCGAGTGCGAAGCGCCTTTACACCTTGGCCCCCATCCGCCTATGCTGCAAGCCTCTTTGACCAGACTGCGAATGTGCGCGGAACGGTCGAGGGAATCCAAAGTGCTTCGTTCCGCGCCGCGTTCGAATCAGCCTTGGCTGCTAGCAGTGGCCCTACCGCCTGCGAATTTTCGATTCTGCTGGTGAGTCTCCCTGTGCGTACTGACTGGAAAGAGGGAAAGCTTGCGATGAAACTCCTGAAGTCTTCTACGGTTTGTTTGATTGCGGTGGGCCTGCTTGGCTCGGTCTCCGGTTGCAGCCGCGACAAGATCGAGGCCATCAACCTCGCCAACGAGGGTGATCAGTCCGTCAAGATCAACGTCGAGGGCGCGATCACGAAATACGAGCAGGCGATCAGCCTCGACCCGACCAATCACCGTATCCTCTGGAAGCTCGCGAACGCCTACGAGAAGAAAGAAGATTGGGACAAGATGGCGTCGACGTTGTCGCGCGCCGTGCAGGTCGCGCCCGACTTCGCCAACTACTGGGGCGCGCGCGGCCACGCGCTGATCATGCAAGCTCGCGGTGGTAACCTCGATCAGTACAAGCAGGCACAAGAGCCGCTGAAGAAGTGCATCGAGAAGGATGCGAACTCGGCGGACTGCTACAACGAACTCGGAGAAACGTACCTCTGGACGGATGACGAGCAAGCGGCGCTCGACAACTACTCCAAAGCGATCGATCACGATCCGACGAAGGGGTACTTCTACGCGGATCTCGCCAGCCTGTACATCAACCTCAAGTTCTACAAAGAGGCGGATCAGGTGATCAGCGAGGGGCTAAAGCTGATCCCGCCGATCGAGAAGAACAAGGGCAAGATCTACAATCTGTACATCTTGCAATCGACCGCATCGCTCGCCAAGGGTGACAAGGCCGGGCAGGTCGCTGCGATCGAGAAGGCGGAGCCGTATGCGGGCGACGCCCACCCGGAGTTCTCTTACATGCTCGGAAGCACGTACGGAACTCAGGAACCCCCGCAGAAGGAGAAGGCACTTCGTCTCTTGAATGCCTTCACGAAGCGCGTGTGCAAAGGCGCGCAGGCGATGAAGTTCAAGGACGAGTGCGAAGAGACCTCGTCTTTGATCCAAAAGCTGGGATCCTGATTTTGATTCGTGTCGTCAAGGCCGAACGCTGCACGTTCGACGAGTGCCCGCCGCGCAGCGGCTGGGTAGGTGCAGCGAAAGCCTTGGTCGACACTCTGATTGGCGATTGTCGTGTTGTGCCGCCTTCGGACGGCCGTACTGGAGCGGGGCGTGCGCTACCTGCGCGCCCCCAGTTTTTGCGTCCACTATCAGAGGCTCGCTTTCGGCATCATCGCCGAGCGGGCCTCAGCGCTAAGTAGCTTGCCCGAGGGAGCATGGATCTAGAGCAGCGTCTGAAACAGCTTGAGAGCCACCACGACTGGCACGGCATCGTCGAAGCATTGGAGCAGGGCCTGGGGTCCACCCAGGATGCGACGCTGAAGGCGGACATTCACTTGCGGCTTGGCCGCGTGTTGCACGTGCAGTTCTTGCAGGGTGTGCGAGCGCTGAAGCACTTCCAGGATGCGTACAAACTCAATCCGGCGTTGTTCGACGCGCTGAGTGAGGCACGCGCAATCTACTGGGAACTCGGCAAGCTCAACATGGTGCAGAAGCTGCTCGAGTTGCAGCTGAAGAGCGCCCCCGACGCGCGCGTCAAGCGCGCGTTGTTCCGTGAGCTGGGCGATGTGCTGTGCGACGTGGGTGAGTACGAGCGCGCAGCAGAGTCCTACGCCAAGGCGCTGCAGAACGCCGAAGGCAAGCCCGGCGACATCGGCGAACGCTTGCTCGATGCGCAGGTCGGAGCCGACGAATGGCAAGAACGCATTGCGACGCTGCTGCGTGAAGCGCACGCGGCGGCGGCCCCCGACGCGAGCTCGGAGATTTTCTTGCGCGCGGCGCGTATCGCACGCCGTTTCGCGCCCGCCGAGTACGAGGGTATCCTCGCGCAGGCGTACGTGGCCGATCCCGCCAACGCCAGCGCGGCTGCGCTGTACGAGGGGCTACTCGTCGACGCGCAACGGACCGAGGGCATCCTCGAAGCGCAGCGTGAATCCCTGAAGCGCATCGAGGCCCCCGCCTCCAAGGCCGAAGCTTCTTTCCGCTTCGGCGCTCGCTGGGCGCTGCGTCATCAGAACCTGGAAGTTGGCAGCCAATTCTTGGAAGAGGCGTTGCGCCTCGATCCGAGCCGCGAGCCCGCTTTCACCTTCCTGAGAGACGCTATCGGTGTGCGCGGTGCGGATTGGGAGCGAGTGATCCGTCTCGCGGACGAGCTCTCCGACCGCGCCGGCACGGCGCCCGCGGCGAGCTACTTGCTTGCCAGCGGCGGACTCATGGCTTGGCGCGAACGCGGTGATCTGATCCGTGCGCGCAAGTTCTTCGAGCGTCTGAGTCGCATCGATCCGGCGCACCCTGCGCTGCAAGCTTTCGAAGCGCAGATCGGTGAGCAACTAGGCGGAGCTCCATCCGCGCGCGCTGCCGAGATTGCTCCCGTGAGCGTGAAAGTTGCTGCCGTCGAAGCCGCGCCGGCTTCGGAACCAGCGCCGGTGTCGGCGGCCCCCCCGTCTGCCCCCATCGAAGCGGCTCCCGCGGAAGCCACGCCCGCACCCACGCCGGTCGCGGCCGCGCCCGTCGCCGTGATGGCTGTCGCGAGCGCGCCGGCTGCGGACGAATCCTTGATCGCCTCGCTGCGTGAAAAGCTGGCCCAGCAAGAAGCCGCCAAGCGCTTCAACGAGTACGTAAAGACGCTCGTGGCGCTGGGTGATGCCGTGTCCGATCCGCAGGAGAAGGCCGAGCTGTACGCCAAGGCAGCCGACCTGTACGTGACCAAGTTCGCGAACCAGGCGGAGGCCGTGCGCGCCTACGAGAAGGTGCTCGAGGTCGATCCGAATCAGCCTGCGGCCATCGGCTACCTGCGCGAGATGTACGAGAAGCGTCGCGATTGGGAGAAGCTGATTCAACTCAGCATGCGCGAGGCAAGCTCGCTCCCGTCCGGCGCCGAGCGTGCGGCCAAGTACAAGCAGATCGCTCTGCTCGCGACGGAAAAGGTCAAAAAGCCGGAAGTCTGCATTGATCTCTGGGCCGTCGTGCTGGAAAACGACGCCGATGACGTCGATGCGTTGAACGCATTGTCGCAGCTTTACGAACGTGCGCGCGACTACGAGAAGCTGGCTGATGTCCTCGGACGCCTCGCCGAACTCACGTACGACACGGCCGCCAAGATCGAGCTCTTGAACAAACTCGGGCAGGTCGCCGGTGACCGCTTGAAGGACGAAGAGCGAGCGGTGGACGCGTACCGCGCGCTGCTCACGCTGCAGCCCGACGACCGACGCGCGCAGGAGCAACTCAAGAAGCGCTACGTCACGCTCGGGCGCTGGGACGACCTCGAAGTCTTCTACGCCGACACCGGTAAGTGGGACGAGTTCATCCGTGTGCTCGAGAGCAACGAAGCGCGCGCCACCGACACGCCGCAGCGCATCGGCATGTTGATGAAGATCGCCGAGCTCTGGATGACCCAGAAGGGAAAACCAGACCGAGCGGCCAAGGCCTACGAGAAGGTCCTGAGCTTCGACGAGAACAACCTCGCTGCGGCCGAGCGCCTCATCCCGCTGTACACCACCGCCAATAACCCCAAAGGGTTAGCGACGGCGATCGAAGTCAAGCTCGGGCACGTCGAACACGCAGATGACAACCTGAGTCTACTGCGTGAAGTGGCGGCTCTGTACGAGTCGCGCATCAACGACAAGGCCAAGGCCTTCGAGCGGTATTTGGCGGCGTTCAAGCTCGCGCCCGCCGACGCGCAGAGCCAAGCCGATATGGAGCGCGTGGCGCAAGTCACGGCGCGCTGGGACGACGTGATCGGCGCCTATAGCGCCGCGGTGCTGACCGCGGATGAAGAGCGCGACGTGGCGACCGCGAACGCCCTACGCCTGCGCTTGGGGCGTGTGTACGTGGAAGAGGCCAAGCGCGTCGACGACGCGCTCGCGGAGTACCGCGCCGTGTACGAGAGCGACCCCGACAACCAGGTCGCCCTCGGTGCGCTGGAGAGCTTGTACCGCCAGACGCAACGCTGGCGCGACTTGCTGGACGTGTACGAGAAGAAGCGCGAGCTTGCCGATCAACCGGAAGAGCGCAAGCGCATCTTGTACGAGATCGCCAAGCTTTACGAAGTGCAAATCGGCGATCCGAAGGCCGCCATCGAGACGTTCCAAGCGGTGCTCGAAGACGACCCCGCCGACTCGGCGACGCTGGCGGCGCTCGACGCGCTGTATCAGAAGACCAAGAGCTGGGAGCCTTATGCGGAGGTCCTCCGCCGCCGGATCGAGCTCGAGGGCAACGAGACGGTACTCGTCGACCTCAAGTTCCGGCTGGCCGAGACCGAACTCGAGTACTTGGGTGACGAAGCGGGCGCGCTCGCGAATTACCGAGAAATCTTGCTGATCGACGCCGACCACGAGGGCGCGCGCCTGGCCCTCGAAGGCATGTTGAAGAGCGAGTCCCTGAGCGCAGAAGCGGCTGCGATCCTCGAGACCATCTACGAGACTCGCGGTGATTGGGAGAAGCTGATCGGCGCCCTCGAGATCTTGGCCGTCAGCGACTCGCAGGTCGAGCGGCGCGTATTTTTGCTGCGCAAGATCGCGGCAACTTCCGCCAATCAACTCGGTTCTTTGGATCGCGCGCTCGACGCACAGGCGCGGGCGCTCAAAGAAGACCCGTCGCAAGGCGAAACCTTGCTCGAGCTGGAGCACTTGGCCGGCCAAGCGGGCGCGTGGGACAAACTGCGCGGCATCTACAACGACGTAGCAGGTTCGCTCGACGAGCCGGCCTTGGCTCGCCAGTACTGGATGCGCCTGGCCGTAATCGAAGAGCGCTTGGGCAAAGTGCCGCAAGCGGCGGCCAGCTACGAGAAGGTATTGAAGCTCGATCCGGCGGACGCCGAGGCCCTGCAGGCGATGGACGCTCTGTACCGCGGCACGGGCCACTGGGAGGAGCTAATCAGCGTGTTCCGCCGCCGCATCGATTTGGCGGAGGACGGCGCCGAGAGTGAAGCCATCTACTCGCAGATGGCGCAGGTTTACGAAGAAAAGCTGGGTAAGCCCGACGAAGCCATCGCGGCGTACCGCGAAGTCCTCGCGCTGGATCCGACCAGCCAGGTGGCGCTCAACGCGCTCGACGGCTTGTTCACGCGGCGCGGATTGTGGAACGAACTCGCGGACAACCTAGAGACCCAGCTCGGCTTGGCCGACACCGACGAAGCCCAGCGCGATCTAATGCTGCGCTTGGCGGCGCTCCGTGAGCGCCAGATGGGCCAAACAGAGGCGGCGATCGAAGGCTACCGCCAGGTGCTCGATCGAGATCCGACCAACCAAACGGCCCTCGGCGCGCTGGAACGCCTCGCCGCGGACAGCACGCACTCACTGTCGATCGCGGAGATCCTCGAACCGCTTTACCGCGGGCAGGGCGATTATCAGAAGCTGATCGGCGTGCACGAGGTGCAGGTCGCCCAAGCCGAAGAGCCGTCCCGCAAGGTGGAGTTGCTGCATCAGATTGCGGCCCTCCACGAAGATGCCGCGGGCGACGTGAACGCGGCGTTCGACACCTTGGCTCGGGCCTTGGCGGTGGACCCTGCACACGAGGAGACGCAAAGTGGCTTGGACCGCCTCGCGCGCGTCACTGGTCGCTTCACGGATCTGGCGCGCGTGTTCGAACAGTTGGCAGTCGCGCAGAAGGATCCAGAGCTGGGGAGCCGTCTGTACTCGTCGGCGGCCGGCGTGTACGAACACATGGTCGGTGACGGGGACCGCGCAATCGAGCTGTACCGCAAGGTGCTCAGCATCGACCCCACGAATCTGCCCGCGGCCGAATCACTCCAGACCTTGTTCCAGAGCGCCGAGCGCTACGGGGACATGTCGCTGATTTTGCAGCGCAAAGCGGAAATTCTGGAGGACGTCGAAGCCCAAAAAGGCGCTCTCTACCAAGCGGCCCAGCTGGAAGAAGACGTGCTCGAACGACAGGAAAACGCCATCGGCGTGTACCTGAAGATCCTCGAGATCGACGGCGAAGATCTGCACAGCATCGATGCGCTGATCAAGCTCTACCTCGGCCTCTCGCGCTGGGAAGAGCTCCTCTCCGTGTACTCCAAGAAGGCCGATCTGGTCCTCGACACGGAAGAGAAGAAGCTCATCTTCTACCAAGTCGGTGCGGTCTACGAGCGCGAGCTCTCCGACGTGCGCCGCGCGATCGACACCTACCAAAAGGTGCTCGAGCTCGACCCGGACGACCTGACCGCGCTGAGCCGCTTGGACGTCCTGTACCAAACGGCCGGCAACTGGCAGGAGCTGCTCAGCATCCTGCAGCACGAAGCGGAGCTGACGCCCGACCCGACCGAAGCCGTCAGCTACCAGTACCGGATCGCCGAGCTGTATGAGCAGCACTTGGGCGACATCGATCGCTCGGTCGAACTATACCGAGAGATCCTCAACATTCAGCCGGATCACCTGCCGACCTTGACCGCCCTCGAGGGCATCAAGAACGGCAAGAAGGCGCCGCTGGCAGCCGCCTCGGTGCTCGAGCCCGTGTACGACGCGACGGGCGAGTACGGAAAGCTCATCAGCGTGCTCGAGGTGCAGGTTCGTTTCACGGACGACGCCTTTGCCAAGGTGGAGCTATTGCACCGCATCGCGCGCTTGTACGAGGAGAGCCTCGGCGATCACGCGCGTGCCTTCGAGACCTACGCCCGCGCCATCGGCGTCGACAGCCAGAACGAAGAATCGCTCGGATCGCTCGAACGCTTGGCGATGATGATCGAGCGTTGGCCGGCGGTCGCTTCACTATACGACGCGGAACTCGACAAGCTCGAAAACGACCCGGAGCGTTTCGTCGATCTCGGGCTGCGTGTGGCCCAAGTCTACGAAGTGCAGCTCGAGAACCTGGAAGAGGCGGTCACTCGCTACCGGCGTGTGCTCGCGGCCGATCCCGAGAACCAGAGCGCCGTGCGCGCGTTGGATCGCCTGTTCACGCAGATGGAGCGTTGGCAAGATCTGTCCGAGGTGCTCGTGCGCGAGTCCGAGGTCGGTCAGAGCCCGGACGAGATCCTCGAGTTCAAGTACCGCTTGGGTCAGGTGTACCAGGTTCGCCTGGGTGACCTGGACAAGGCGATCGCCGCTTATCGAGAGGTGATCAGCGCAGCGCCGGAGCACGAAGACACGCTACGTGCGCTCGAAGCTTTGTTCGAGAACGGCACGAAACAGCTCGAAATTGGCGAAATTCTCGAGCCGCTGTACCAGTCGTCCAGCGAGTGGGAGAAGCTGATTCGCGTGCGCGAGGCCGAGCTTTCGCACACCACCGATCCAGCCGAGCGCGTCGCGATGTACCATCGCATCGCGGAAGACGCGGAAGAGCGGCTGCTCGATCCGGTGCTCGCTTTCAACGTGCACGTGCGCGCCATCAAAGAGAGCCCCCTCGACGAGCGCACGAGCGAAGAGATCGAGCGCTTGGCCAGCATGCTGGACGGCGGCTGGGAGCCGCTCGCGAACGCATACGCGGACGTGCTCGGTATCGAAGACATCGATCCGGCCACTCAAGCGGTCGTCGGCAAGCGCCTGGCGCGCGTGTTCGAGGAAGAACTCGCGGACGTAGCCAAGGCGGAAGAGACGTACCGCTACGTGCTCACCGTCGCCCCCCAAGAGAGTGATGCGCTGGCGAACTTGGATCGCATCTACACGTCGCTCGAGCAATGGCCCGAATTGGCGGGCGTCCTCGAGCAACGTGCGGCGTCTACCGAGGACGACCACGAGCGCGTGGAGCTCTACACCCGACTCGGGCAGGTGTACGAGGAGCGCCTCGGGCAGACTCAAGACGCCGTGCGTGCCTACCGCGCCATCTTCGACGAACTCGAGCCGACCAATGAGGATGCGATCCTCGCGCTGGGTCGCATCTACGAGCAGAGTGAAGCCTACAGCGAGCTCAACACGGTCTATCAGCGAGAGCTCGAGAACGCCGTCGGTGACGTACAAGAGGCGGAGATCCGCGCGAAAATCGCGCACCTCTCCGCGTCCCGCTTGGGCAACGTCGAAGGCGCCATCGAGGGCTGGAAGCGCGTGCTCGACCTGCGTGGCGAAGACCCGGAGGCGCTCGGTGCGCTCGCGGGTTTGTACGAGCAGCAGAGCAAGTGGGCCGAGCTCACCGACGTGCTCGAGCGTCACTTCGACATTGCGGAATCCGACGAAGACCGCGTGAACGTGCTCACGCGCCGCGCTCGGCTCTTCACCGAGCAGCTCAATCGCGACGACGAAGCGCTCGAAACGTGGCAGCGCGTGCTCGATATCGATTTCTCGAACATCGCGGCGTTGCGCGCCATCGCGCAGGTCTGGCGTACGCGACAGGACCCGAACGAACTCGTGAGTGCCTTGCATGCGACGATCGACCGCGCGGCGGCGTTGCTCGAGGCCGAGGAGCTGAAAGGGATCTACCGCGAACTCGGCAAGACCTACGGGTCTGTCTTGGCGCAGCCCTTCGACGCAGCCGAAGCTTGGCGCCATCTGCTCGAGGTCGATCCGACGGACTTCGAGGCCATGGCCGAACTCGAGACCATCTACCGCAGTGAGGAGCGCTGGGTAGAGGTGATCGGCGTCAAGATGCAGCGCGCTGACGCGCTGCAAGAGCCGGAAGAGCGTGTCCGCGAGTTGCTCGAAGTCACCGAACTGTGGAAGAAAGAGGCGAGCGAGTACGACCAGGCGACGCCCGCTTTCGAGCAGATCCTAGCCATCGATCCGGCGCATCAAGAAGCGTTCGAGGCTTTGGAGCGCTTGCACACCGCCGCCGGCCGCTGGGAAACGCTGGTCGAGCTGTACTTGAATCGCTTGGAAACTCGCGAATCGGTGCACGAGAAGAACGAACTCTTGCGTCGCATCGCGCGTGTGTTCGAAGAACGGCTCGACGACAAGAACCAGGCATTCGATGCGCTCGTCAATGCGTTCAGCGAAGACTTCGGTGACGACGAGACGGCGCGTTACCTCGAGCGCATGGCGCAAGCCACGGGCCGCTGGGGCGAGCTGATCAACACCGCCAACGCGTGGCTCCCCGAGCAAACCGACAGCAAGCAGAAGATCCGTCTCTGCCTGCGGCTCGGCAAGTGGTACGGCGAAGACCTCGGCCACGCCGAGTACGCTCAGCCTTACTACCAGCAGGTCGTCGCGCTGGACCCGAACAACGTTCAGGTGATGCGGCAGATCGCGGCGATTCACCGCATGAGCGCGCAGTGGCAGAAGGTCGGCGAGACGCTGACTTTGGCTCTGAACGTCGCCGCCGCCAACGAGGACCGCAAGGCGATCTTGGTCGACATGGGCGAGCTCTTGTTCAAGAACATGGGCCAGGCCGATCAGGGCATCGCCTATTACAAGCGTGCACTAGAGGTCGACCCGTTCTACCTACCGGCGCTCACGGCCCTCGAACGCATCTACGACGAACGCGCAAACCACGCGGACCTGGCCGAGATCCTCACCGCCAAGGTGCAGGCTTTGAGCGAGCCAGATCAGATCGCCAGTACGAAGCTGCGCATGGCCGCGCTGTACGAGACGAACCTGGGCGACTTCGACCGAGCGGGTAAAGTCTACCGCGAGGTGTTGGAGATCGACGGCAGCAACGTGGCGGCATTGCGCGGCCTCGAGCGTATCTACCAATCGCTGCAATCGTGGTCGGACTTGATCGGCATCCTCGAGCGACAGCTCGACGTGGTGCAGACCGAGCGCGAGCGCGTGGAAGTTCTGCTGCGCCTCGCCGGTATTCAGGAAGAGCACTTCTTGAAGTTCGACATCGCCGCCACGCGGCTCGAACAAGCGCTGGAGATCTCTCCAGGCGAGGAGCGTGCGTACGTCGCTCTCGAGCGTTGCTACCGCCGGCTGAAGCAGTGGTTGGATCTGATCAACACCTACGAGCGCCACATCAGCGAAGCTTCGACGAGCAGCACGAAGGTGGAGCTGTACGGCCTGATCGCCGCCGTGTACGCCGAAGAAGTCGGCGAAGCGGACCGCGCGATTGATGCCTATCGCAATATCGTCGACATCGACGACAACAACGTGCCCGCGCTCGAAGCGCTGAGCAAACTGTACGAAAAACAGGGCGACGCCGCGCAGGCGATCGAGTCCATGACCCGCGTTGCGGATCTGACCTCGGACGGTAACCAGCGCGTCGAGATGTATTACCGCATCGGCAAAGCGCTCGAGGACAAGCTCGGCGATCGCCGGCAAGCGCAAGAGCGCTTCGAGATGTCGCTCGACCTCGACCCCGCGCATTTGCCCAGCTTGGCTGCGCTACGCACGATCGCCATCGACGAATCCGATTGGGACCGCGCCGCGCGCTACCTCGAGCAAGAGCAGCTCAACACGCCCACGCCGCGCGCCCGCGCCAAGCTGCTCGTGGAGCTCGGCAAACTGCGTGACGACATGCTCAGCGAGCACGAGCTCGCCGTGCAAGCGTACGAGCTCGCGATGCAGTGCGATGCGGACTGCGAGGAAGCGGCACTGCCGCTGCTCCAGGAGTACATCCGGGTCGGGCGCTTCCAGGACGCGGAGCCGCTCGCGGAGATGCTGGTTCGGAAGAGCAAGAACAAGGAGCGCACCGAACAGCACACCTTGTACAAACTGCTCGGCAAGGTCCACGCCTCGCTCGGGAACAACGACAAGGCGCTCAAGGCCTACACCAACGCGAACCAGCTCGATCTCACCGATCAAGAAACGATTCGCGGCATCGCCGACGTGGCCTTCCAGCTGAAGGACTGGCCGAGCGCTCTCACGAACTACCAAAAGGTGCTCACGGCCCTGGCCGAGGACGACACCGAAGAGCGCACGGACGTTTACTACCGGCTCGGCTGCATCAAGCGCGAGCAAGGCCAGGCCAAGCAGGCGATCAACAATTTCGAGAAGGCGTTGGCGCTGAACGGCGAGCACCGCCCCACGCTCGAAGCGTTGGTCGACACGTACGCTCAGGGCAACGACTGGAAGCAGGTCGCCGCCTACAAGCGCCAGATCCTGGATAGCGTTTACGACGGTGAAGAGCGCTACAAGATCTTGAACGAGATCGGCGACATCTGGAGTGACCGGGAGAAGAATCCGCAAAAGGCCATCGACGCCTTGGAAGAAGCCCGCGATCTCAAGCCGCAGGACCACGTGCTGTTGCACAAGCTCCTGCAGCTGTACCAGTCGGCGGCCGACTGGCAGAAGATGGTCGACACCCTGCAAGCCATCGCCGAGCACGAAGAGAAGCGCGAAATCAAAGCGCGCTACATCTTTACCCAGGCCCAGATCTACCGCGACAAGATCGAGGACTTGGATCGCGCGGTCGAGCTGTTCAACGAGTCACTCGACCTGAATCCGAGTTATCTCGAGGCTTTCGAGCGCATCAACAAGGTGCTCACCCAGCAGAAGAACTGGAAGCAGCTGGAGCGCGCTTATCGCAAGATGCTGCATCGCATCGCGGGCAAGGGTAACGCCGACCTCGAGCACACGCTCTGGCACCAGCTCGGGTTGATCTACCGCGACCGCTTGCAGCAGACCGATTCGGCGATCGAGGCCTTCAAGATGGCCGCGAGCAACAAGCCGGATACGGTCGTAGTACGCCAGATCTTGGCCGAGCTTTACGAAGTCGGCGAGCGCTGGGACGAAGCCATCGCCGAGCAGCGCGTCATCTTGGAAGCGGAGCCGCTCAAGATCGACGCCTACCGCGCGCTCTACCGGCTGTACTTGCAAAAGCAGTCGTACGACGAGGCCTGGTGTTTGGCCGCGGCGATGGCCTTCATGAAGAAGGCGGACGAAGAAGAGCAGCGCTTCTTCGACGACTACAAGCCGCAGGGCATGCTTGGCGTCAAGGGGCGCCTGACCGAGGATCTGTGGGCGAAGCACGTCTTCCACGCCGACGAGAACCTGTACATCTCGAAGATCTTCATGATGATTGCGCCGGCCGCTTTGGCCGCCAAGGTCGCGCAGCTGCAAACCACGGGCAAATTGCCGGTTCTGCCCAAGCAGTTCCGACAAGACCCGGCGACCTCGACGGTCACGTTCGCCAAGACGTTCGGCTGGGCCGCTCAGGTGCTCGGCGTGCAAGCGCCCGAACTGTACGTGCGCAATGACGTCGCGGGCGCGATTGTCGCCGTGCCGGCGAATCCGCCAGCGTCGGTTGCCGGTCAAACGGTGTTGACCGGCTTCCAGCCGCAAGAACTGACGTTCATGTGCGGCAAGCACTTGGCGCACTACCGCCCGGAGCATTACATCCGCACGCTGTTCCCCACTCAGTCGGAACTCACCATCATGCTGTTCGCAGGCGTGATGCTCGCGGCTCCAAGCACGCCCATGCCGCAAGACATGGCCGCGCAGATCCGGGCGACTGCGCAGGAGCTGGCCAAGTACATGCAACCGGTTCAGCTGGAGCACCTGCGCCTGGTCGTGAAGCGCTTCATCGAGGAGGGCGCCAAGGCCAACATCAAGCGCTGGAACCAGGCGGTCGAGCTCACGGCATGCCGAGCGGGCATGATCGTGTGTGGCGACCTCGAGATCTCGAAGAAGCTAATCGGCGCCGAGGCCCAAGCCCCCGGCGACTTGTCGGCCGCAGACAAGATGAAAGAAGTCTTGCTGTACTTCGTCAGCGAAGACTACTCGACCGTGCGGCGCGCCTTGGGCGTCGCGATCGCGGTTTGAGGTGACGGCAACGGTCAGGGCGCCCTGGAGGCGCCCTGACTCGCGCCTACGCGCCGCTGGCGTAGTGCGCGCTATGTGCCCGGGAAAAGCGCGAAGTGCGGGCTACTTGCCCGGCAAATCGAGGACCACACGCAGACCGGTGCCGAGCCCCGAGTGAAGCGTGCTGTTGTAGGTGCCCAAGTCGAAGGTCACGTACGGACCGAAGCCGATCTTGGACGTCGGGTACCAATCACCGCCCAAGCTCAACTTGAGTAGGTCGGCGCCGAAGTAGCTGTCTTTGCCGCTTCCGGTTTCGACGCTCGTCGAGCGCACACCGACTGCGAGAGCGCCCCACGGGTCGAAGCGTGTGCCTTGCACGATGTGGTAGCGAATGAACGGCCCGCCCGCGAAGCTCTTGCCCGAGCAGGCACCGCAGCTGGAGGGCGATGAATGCGCGTCGAACTCGCCCCAGGCGCCGAGCACCACGTTGCGGCTGATGCCGTAACCAACGTCCAGGTTCACGGCCAGTGCGGCGCCCAGGGCGCTGCGCTGCTTCACACCGTCGTCCAAACTGCCGAACGGCCATTTGACGCCGAGTGATGCCCCGAGCACGAAGTGCCCGCCAAGCGTATCGCGGGCATTGGGGATGGGTTCCAGGAGGGGTTGATCGGGTTCTGCAGGCACGACGTCGAGAGTGGGCTCGGCCGGGCCTGCGCTGCTCGCGGGCGCAGCGGCGGCTGCGCTGGCGGGGGCGGTGGCCGGGGAGGCGCTCGCGGCGGGCGTTGGTTCCGGAGCGGCGCCCGTCTCCCGAGAGTCGGCGCTGGCAGGAGTTTCGGCGCTGGCGAACTGGGCCAAAAATACCAAGCCCAGGGAGACGCGGAGCGCGGCGGGGATTCGCATGGGCGCCTTGTTAGCATCGGCGGGGGACTCACGAAACCCCCGCGACGAGCTTTGGCGCAACCGGGGCCGGCCATGACCGATGGGAACTGGGTGATGTCCAACGAGCCCAACGAGCCCCCGAACCTCGACCCCACGTCGCAAACCGTGGAATGCCCACGGGTGCGATTGCCCGGCCCCTGGCGGGTCGATCTCGGCGCAGACGACGCACCTATGAGCGTCACCCTACGCCAAGGGGACGAGCTCACGCTGGGCAGCGGCAGAGCCGCACTCTTGCGCGTCCACGATCCCGCAGTCAGTAGCTTGCATTGTCGGCTGCGCGTCTTGGAATCGGGGATCTTCGTCGAAGACTTGGCGTCGAAGAATGGCTTGTACGTGGGCGGCGCGCGGGTCAGTTCGGCGTTGCTCTCGGAGTCGGGCGCGGCGTTCGTCGTCGGGCGCTCGGCCGTGTGCGTGCGGACCGTCGAGAGCGAGGAGCAGCTCAGTCCGAGCGATCCTTTGCCGGGCGTGATTGGAACCTCTGCGCCCATGCTACGCGTCGCGCGGCTCGTGCGTCGGCACGCAAAGTCGCGCGTCCCGATCTTGCTGCAAGGTGAGTCTGGCACCGGCAAAGACATGGTGGCGCGCGCAATCCACGAGCTCGGCCGCCGTGATGGACCGTACGTGCCGCTGAACATGGCCGCCTTGCCCGAGTCACTTGCCGACGCCGAGCTATTCGGTCACCGCCGAGGGGCCTTTACGGGCGCGGTGACGAGCCGCGTGGGCGCTTTCGAGCAGGCCCACGAAGGTACGCTTTTCCTCGATGAAATCGCGGAATTACCGCTTTCGATCCAGGTCAAACTGTTGCGCGTGGTGGAAGATGGCATGGTCCGCGCAGTAGGCGCGAGCCAGCCGTTGAAGGTGCTCGTGCGCTTGGTCTCGGCGAGCTGGGCAGAGCTCGATCAGCGTGTGCTCGAGGGCCGCTTTCGCGCGGACTTGTACCATCGCCTCGCGACCGTCGTCGTCGAGCTGCCGCCGCTCCGCGAACGGCGCAGTGACATCGCCCAGCTGAGTCACTCGCTGCTGCGTCGCCTGCGAGCGGATCTCGGTGAGCGCGTGCTCTCGAGCGCCGCCTTGTCTCGCCTCGTCGCGCAGAGTTGGCCGGGCAACGTGCGCGAACTCGGCGCCGTGCTGTATCGCGCGGCCGCCAGCGCCGAGTACGAAATCGCCGCGCGTCACGTCGACGAAGCGAGTCGCCAAGCGCCACATGCGCGTAGGCCCGCGCAAGATGCGCGGGCATTGCTCGAACTGTGCGAGGGCAATGTCAGTCGCGCCGCGCGTTCGGCGGGGGTCCCGCGGAGTACGTTTCGTGCCTGGCTGGCCAAGTTGCCCGAGGCGGGCAATGCGGCGCAAGCAGACGAAATCGCCAGAAATAAGGGCTAGAAGCTGCCGACGAGGGTCAAGCCAGTGTGCGCCGGGCCGACGCTCGGGATGAGCGCAACCCGCCGTTGCCGACGCTGCGCTTCGCTCGCGCCTCTCTCTTCGGCGTTGGGATCGACGAAGTAGTAGATGACGGTGCCTACCGCGGCCACGCCGCCCACGATGAAGCCGACCGTGGACAAGGTCTTCAGTCGGTCGCCGCTGCTCACGTTGTCTTGGTACTTCGAGCATGCCGACTGGTATTCGCCGGTGCGTTTGGCGAAGTCAGCCTGAGGCCTCGGTTGCTTCGTGAGCCAAGCGCTGGGGGAGGAACACAACCCGCTGCTGTTCGGGCTGGCCATCATGCTGTCGATGGCAGCGGCCTCGTTGATCTGCTGAGCCACCGAATCCGCGTTTTGGTAGCTCTTCTTGGAGGCAACCGACAGACCGATGCCGCCGCCGATGCCCACGCCGGTCAAGCCGACCCCGACCAAGCCAACCGGTGACGTGAACAGCCACTTGAAGAATGGCTTGCGACCGGCACCGGGCTCGCCTGGGCGGGGTTCTGGCTCGCGCGCAGCGGGATTTTCCGCAGCCGTTGCTGGCGGCACGGGCGCGGAGGCCGGTTGCGCTTTTGGCGTAAACTTGAGCTCGGCGCTGTATTGCCGGCCGGCGTTGGCGTTGATTTGCTGCGTACGGGTTTTGCCGCCTTTGCGCGCCTCCACACTGTGCGCGCCCGGGGTCACGTACAGTGCGCCAGGCAGCGGTGACACGCCCTCTGCTGCACCATCGACGTAGATCTCCGCGCCGTCCTCGTCGACGTTCACGTCGAGCAAGGCGACCATGGACTTGGTGGCGTTCAGTCCCGCTTCCGCGGCTTGGCGCTCGGCGTCACTCGTGGTCGTGGACTCGCGAAGGAAGGCCGAGAAGTGCCTGGCCGCGTCCGCTTCGTGGTTGCTCCGCAGCTCGCTCTGGGCAAGGTTGAGGAGCACCGCCGGATGCTTCTTCAGCGCGTAGGCCTGCAAGAAAGCCACGCGCGCTTTGTCGTACTGCTTCTGATCGAAGAACGCGACGCCCTCTTTGAAGCGCTCGCGCGCCATGGTGACGGTCGTATCATCGTCGCTCGCTGGTGCGGCGAGGGTCGGCGTTGCGCCCAGCGTCGCGATGCAGGCGAGCGAACAGCACAGGAGCGCGCGAGCGCTGAATTTTCTCATCGTCTCTCGCAGAGTAGGCGGCATTTTTCCAAGGCGGAATCGAATCAGCGCTCAGAACGGCGCGTCGCGCACGATAACACCCTTGCTCGCCGGCTTCGGCCCGGCGGGGTTCGACTCTGCCGGCGACGAGACCGAGGATGCGCGTGACGCGGCCCGCGCGCTCGTCGCGGCCGGCTCTGCCTTCGTTTTCGACTTAGCCACGCTCGATTCACTCGAGCGCTTGGGCGCGTTTACAGGCGCGGGCCCGCTCACGGGACGAGCCTGGCGCGGCGGCGGATCCGAGGCCTTGCTCGCCTCGGGCGCTGCGACGGGCTCGGCCGCATGCTCGGGCTCCGACGTAGGTGGGGAGGTGACCGCGGTTGTCGTTGGCACCACACCGGCGTGCGGCGCGGCCTCCGGGGCTGGCCTGGTCGCGTCGCGGTCGAGTGCTCGCACTCCAATCACGCCTGCGAGCAGCAACAGCGCGCCACCCAAACTGAGCGCGAACACCTTGGCGCGGCTTCGCTTCGGCGCGAATGGGTTGACTTCATCTGGCTCCGCTGGAGCCGCCAGGGGTGCGAGGGACGCCTTCGGTGCAGAGCGCACGATCGACGGCACGGTCTCCGCGAGCGGGCGCATGCTCTCGGGCGAGGACGGCGCGACGCGCGCGTTCTCGGGTGGCGGCGGCCCGGGTGGCGCGTGCTCCGGTGAGGATTGCGCCTCGGGCGCGATGACCACGGCGGGTGTGCTGGGGCCGTCTTTCGGAGTGTACGCGATCGCATACCCCGGAACGTTCGGTGCGGACTGCTGCACTGCGGCCGAGGGCGTCGATTGAGATTGATTGATGGGCGCGCGGTTGCTGGCAGGAGCGGGGCCGGCCACCCCTGCTTCAGTCGACTCCGCCAACGTGATCGCTACGGGCAACGGCTGCGTTTGCTCGACCACGATCGGCTCGGGCTGCGGTGTCGCGGCCGCGCTCGCGGGCACCGGCTGCGTAGTGACGGCGGGAGCTAGAATGGGAGCGGGCGGAGGTGGTGGGGGATAAGCAGCTTGCCGATTGGCAGTCAGCGGAGCGATCCCGAGCAGCGTTTGTTTGCCGATGGGCTTGCGCGCGGGCTGCGCGGCGGTTGCGACCGGGCTGACGGCGGGCATCGGCGCGGTCACGGCTCCCGGCACCGGGGTAGCCGGAATCGGCGGCTCGGCCAAAACGGGCGAGGACGGGTCGCTTGAGTCTTCCCAAAATGGAGTGAAGCTGTCTGCGAGCCGATCGGCGTCTTCGACGCTCAGTGGCGCCGACGAGGGGCGACCTTTGTCAGCTGGATCGGGCATCAATTGCGAGTCACAGGCTACCATCGCGACTCATGGCGGCGCAACGCAGGCTCGCCGAGGGTTTGGCCGATTCGGCAAGGTCACGCTAAGAGCACGCGCAGGCGGCATGCGATTCCCGAGCTTCCCGCGCATCCAGCGCTCGCTGACCGTGCTCGCGGCCCTACTGTGTGCGCCGAACTGTCGCTCGCGTGCGCCGAATGCCGACCATTCGGCGAGCGTCGTCAGCAGCGCGGGAGTGGGCTCGGCCCGCGTTCCCGAGCGTGCCGATGCGGTTGCCCGCGCGGATGCCTGGGCGGTCCTTGGCAGCAAACAGGGCGGCCGCGCCGGAGCGCAACGGTTGCTCGACGCCGCGCACCTGCGTGAAAGAATTTTCCGCGTAGACCATCGCGAAGCGGACGCGCTAGAAGCCATCGAACTCTATCGCCAGGCGGCCCGCGGCGAACCGTCCGTGCGCTGTTCGGCGACGACCTCGGCGGCAGTGCTGGAAGGTGAGCTTCGCGCCGATCCCGGAGTCGCGTTCCAAGCCGTGTATCGGGCTCAACTTGCGCCCGGCGCCGACGAAGCTTGTAAGCAGCGCGCGGAAGGGATCCTGAACACACTCAGCGCCTATCGCCCATTGCCGACCGTGCTGGCGCAAATCGATCGCGAAGGCAGCGCGATGACCAGTACTACGCCCGCGCCGCTACCGGCGAAACCACTCGAGCCGCACTCGGACGACGAAGTGGTCGTTCCGACGCTAGGCGCGCAGAGGGGCCCCGCGCGAGTCACGAAAATCGAGCGCTACGAGGGGGCGGACGCCGCGCGCATCGTGGTCTACTTGACGCGACCGGCGACATACAAAGTCGGCTTTTTGGACGAGGCCAGCAAAAGTCCGCGTTTGTTCGTCGACATCGAGGGCGCCACCTACCAAGGGGCGAAGGCTTTCGATGTCGGCGGCCTCGTGACGCGGGTGCGCATTGGCGCGGAATCCAGCCGCACCCGCGTCGTTTTGGACCTGAGCGCGACTGCCTACCGGCACGTGTTTTACATGCCGGAGCCGTTTCGTCTCGTGATCGACGTATCGAAAGATCCTCCGCTGCGGCGTGAAGAAGTCGCGCGCGGCCCGCGCCAGGTTCGGCGCGTCGTGCTCGACCCGGGGCATGGCGGCCATGATCCGGGCGCGCGCGGCCCGAGCGGCTTGCGCGAAAAAGACGTCACGCTCGACATCGCGCACCGCGCGGCCCCCTTGATCGCGCGCGAACTCGGCATTTCTACGTTGCTGACGCGCGATGGCGACGACTACGTCGCGCTCGATGAACGCACCGCACGCGCCAACGCATTCCAGGCGGATCTGTTCATATCGATTCATTGCAACGCCACTGAAGACGGTGCCGGCCGCGGCGTGATGACATTCGTGCTGGACGACTCGCGCGACGCTGCGTCCACGCGCCTGGCCGCGCGCGAAAATGACGCCTCGGCCGAGGCGGCCGCGGAGCTCGCGGGGGCACTGAGCCGCGGCGAGGGTAGCTCGAGTGCCGGGCGCTCGAGCCATTTTGCCGAGCTGCTGCAGCGCTCGGCGATCGCCTCGCTGTCACCGAGCTATGGCGACATTCCCAATTCGGGCATCAAGCGCGCTGGGTTCTACGTGCTCGCCGGCGCGCGCATGCCGGCCGTTCTGTTCGAAACTTCGTTCATCTCCAATTCGGTCGGCGAGACGCGCTTCAACTCGGGGGACTTTCGCCAAAAAATCGCCGACGCCATCGTCAACGCGATTCGCGCCTACCGGGACGGCCTTTGAGGCCGGAGCGGGGAAAGGTGGGCGCCCTGACCCACCGCCTTCGCGCTTTCGCGCTTTCGCGCTTTCGGAAAAGACGCGAAAAATCCGCCAGGTGGATTCTCGGCGCCGGCTATTGACTGAGGGGAGGCGGGTCCCTATCTTAACCGGCCCCCAGAATTGGGGGGTGTTTCTCGTAGTCAGTCAAGCCAGTCGAGTGCGCTACCGATGACCAAAGTCCAGCTAAAAAAATTCCGGGACATGCTCGAGGCGAGGCGCCAAGAAATCATCAAGCGAGCCCAACAAACGCTCGATGAGGACATGGCCCTCGACGCCAACGATCTGCCGGACGAGATGGATCTCGCATCGAGCGAGTATCTGCAATCGTTCCAGTTTCGCCTACGTGGTCGTGAGAAAGCGTTCTTGGACAAGATCGGCAAAGCGATCGACAAGATCGACAAGGGCACCTTCGGTGTCTGTGACGACTGCGGCGAGAAAATCTCCGTGAAGCGCCTCGAAGCGCGTCCGGAGACCACGCTCTGCATTCGCTGCAAAGAGGACCAAGAGCGAGTCGAAAAAGACTTTACCTGAGCGGGTGGGCTGCCCCTCGCGGAGCGGCGGCGCGTTGCGGCGGCCGTGCGCAGCGGGGGAACCCAATCGCCCACGAGCCGCCCGCGGCTCGTTTCGAGCGCGCTCGCCGCGCACGTCCGGACCCCCAAGCGCAGGCCCCAGGCCTGCGCGGGGGTCCTTCGTCTTTTGTGGCCGACTTTGCCGGTGCAGCATCGGCCGCACGGTGTGCATCGAACCCTTACTGGGCCCCACGACGCATAACGAGGTGCTGGGCCGCGCCTGCGATCGCCCCCCAAAAATCGACGAGGGTCGCGGGTCAGCGCGCTTTGGCGGCTTTTTTCGCAGGGCGCTTGGCGGGGGCGGCTTTGACGGGGGGCTTGCCGACGTCGGCGAGGGCTTGTTTGAGATAGAGGCCGGTGTGGCTGCCGGGGGTCGCCGCGACTTCTTCGGGCGTGCCGGCGACGACGATGCTGCCGCCGTTGTTGCCGCCTTCGGGGCCCATGTCGATCACCCAGTCGGCGCAGGCGATGAGCTCGATGTTGTGTTCGATCAAGAGCACCGAGTTGCCGGCGTCACGCAGGCCGAAGAGGGCGTGCGTGAGGAGCTCGATGTCCGAGAAATGCAGGCCCGTCGTGGGCTCGTCGAGCACGTAAAGGGTGCGCCCTGTCGCCTTGCGTGAGAGCTCACTGGCGAGTTTGACGCGCTGGGCTTCACCACCGGAGAGCGTGGTCGCGGGTTGGCCGAGTTGGATGTAGCCGAGGCCGACTTGGCGAAGGGCGGTGAGCTTTTGGCGAATGCGGGGGATCGACTCGAACAGCTCGTCGGCTTCGTCGACGGTGAGGTCGAGCGCGTCGGCGATCGAGAGTCCGCGATATTTTACTTCGAGGGTTTCGCGGTTGTAGCGGCGGCCGGCGCACGAGTCGCAGGTGACGTACACGTCGGGCAAGAAGTGCATCTCGACGCGCAGCACGCCGTCGCCTTGGCAGGCTTCGCAGCGGCCGCCTTTGACGTTGAAAGAGAAGCGCCCGGGCTTGTAGCCGCGCGCGCGGGCGTCGGGCAGGCCCGCGTACAACTCGCGCAAATGCGTGAAAATGCCGGTGTAAGTCGCGGGGTTGGAGCGGGGGGTGCGACCGATCGGCGCCTGGTCGATACTGATCACCTTATCGATGTGCTCGAGGCCTTCGATGCGTTCGCACGGGCCGACCCAGCCCGTCGCGCCGTACAGCTCGGCGCGCGCGGCGCTGAGCAGCGTATCGACGATTAGGCTGCTCTTGCCGGAGCCGCTGACGCCAGTGACCGCGCTGATCAAGCCGAGCGGGATCTCGACGGTGATGTTCTTCAAGTTGTGGGCTTTGGCGCCCACGATGCGTAGCTTCAATTCGCTCGGCGCTTGGCGCTGCGCGGGGATCGGCAAATGTTTTTCGCCGGACAGATACGGGCCGGTGATCGACTCCGGATCTTTCATGATCTCGGCGGCCGTGCCCTGGGCCACGATTCGTCCGCCGAGCGCGCCCGCGCCGGGACCCATGTCGACCACGTGGTCGGCGCTCAGGATCGCGTCGCGGTCGTGTTCGACGACGAGCACGCTGTTGCCCTTGTCGACCAGGCGACGCAGCGCTTGCAAGAGACGCGCATTGTCACGCGCGTGCAGGCCGATGCTGGGTTCGTCGAGCACGTAAAGCACGCCGACCAAGGAGGCGCCGATCTGCGTGGCGAGGCGAATGCGCTGGCCTTCGCCGCCCGAGAGCGTGTGCGCGGTGCGCTCGAGCGACAGATAGTCGAGGCCGACCTCGAGCAAGAATCCGAGCCGCTCGGTGACGGCCTTGATCAGCGGAACCGCGATCGCCGCCTCACGCGGGGCGAGGGTGCTTTCGCCGGCAAACGCCGACAGAAACTCGCGCAGACCGCGCAACGGCATGGCCGAAAGCTCGGCGATCGTGCGACCCCCGAGTTTGACCGCCAACGCTTCGGGCCGAAGCCGCACGCCACCGCACGCCTCACACGTTTGGGTGACGATGAAGCGACCGAGATCGTCTGGCCCAATGCCGCCGTCGTCCGACTCGTGATCTTCGCCTTCGGCGAAAGCGCCCGTGTCGAGCATGTGTTGCAGGCGGGGCACGATGCCCTCGTAGCTGCCCGCGCCGCTCTTGCGCTTCGAAGCGGCGCCAGTGGTCGTGCTCCCGTAGAGCAATGCTTGGCGCTGCGCTTCGGGCAGTTCGGACCAAGGCGTGTCGGGGTTAAGCGACAGTGCGTCGACCGCGCGTGACACTTCGGTGGCCGTCGCGACCGAGCCGCGTCGACCGAAGGCCGCGATCGCGCCTTCGCGCAGCGACCGGCTCTCGTCGGGCACGATGCGACCGACGTCGATCGCGGAGCGTACGCCGAGGCCGTCGCAGCTGGGGCAAGCGCCGTGCGGGCTATTGAAAGAGAAGAGGCGCGGTTCGAGCGGCGGCAGCGTGATGCCGAATTCCCAGCTCACCAGGCGCTCGCTCATCACGACCGGCTCACTGCCGTCGACCGCGTCGATCAGGAGCGTGCCGTCGCCCAATTTCAGCGCGAGTTCCACGGAATCGGTGACGCGGCCCTTGGCGCCATCACGCACCGCGATACGGTCGACGACCACGTCGAGATCGTGGGTCTTTTGCCGGTCGAGCTCGCGGTCGTCACCCAGGTCGACCTGCTCGCCGTCGAGGCGCGCGCGCACGAAACCTTCACGCCGCAGGCGCTCGAGCTCCGCGCTCAAGTCGCCCTTTTGCTTGCGTACGATGGGCGCGAGCAACGCCAAGCGTGCGCCCTCACCACGAGACAAAATCGAGTCGACGATCTCTTGCACGGTGTAGGCGCGCAATACTTTGCCGGACTTGGGGCAGTGCGGAACGCCGATGCGCGCGTACAGCAAGCGCAGGTAGTCGGCGATCTCGGTCACGGTGCCGACGGTGGAGCGCGGGCTTTTGCCGAGCCCTTTTTGCTCGATGGCGATCGCCGGGCTCAGCCCTTCGATGCTCTCGACGCGCGGCTTCGGTAGCTGATCGAGGAACTGCCGGGCGTACGCCGAGAGCGACTCGACGTAGCGGCGCTGCCCTTCGGCGTAGATGGTATCGAAGGCGAGGGACGACTTGCCCGAACCGCTCGGCCCCGTGATCACCACCAGCTGATTGCGTGGCAGTTCACAGCTGACGTTCTTCAGGTTGTGCTGGGTTGCACCGCGGACGACCAGAGAGTCCATGTGTTTCTGCGGGGGAGGTACGGCGATCGCCCGACCGCGGGGCGCGAGCGGGGAGCTTGTAGGTGTAACATATTCGTTGCCGGCCGCGGTTTCACGGCCGGCCGCGCTCTCGGGCCCACTGAGATCAACCGCGCCCGCGGCGCCCCCTCGGGCCAGCTCCGCAGATTTAAAGCGTTTTTTAGGCGAAACCGCCCGCCCGCCGCCGGTTGCGGACGTCCCTTTCGTCCTGCCCGAAGGCCGGCGACGCATAGCATTGCCCTACCTGCCCGCTTCGATTAGCTTTCGCGGCGTGGAGCTTGCTTTCAATAACGCCCGGGACTCGTCAGTGACAGGGCCCGGCGTTGGAGCGCTCATCGAGACATCGAGAGGCCGGGCCCCGAACCGCCGGCCCTCGAAGTGTGCACAAGCTTGGGCCTATAGCTCAATCGGTCAGAGCCCCCGGCTCATAACCGGGTTGTTCCTGGTTCGAACCCAGGTGGGCCCACTGACCCATAGCGAGTGCTTTGGTTAGAGGTACGCGAGGAGCCGTTTTAGACAGTGACAATCCAGGCGCAAATCGAGAATCTCGAAAATCTAGCGGCGCTCGATGTGGAGCTCAAGGAGCTCCGCGACGCGGTCAAACAAGAGCGCCAGGGGCTCGATGCCAAGCGTTCGACGTTGGCCTCTTTGGACGAGCGGCTCGCCCGAAGCCAGAAGAATTCTGGCGACATGGACAAGCTCCGCGGTGACCTCATGGGTGAGGTCCGGCAAATGAGCGTTCAAGTCGAACGCTCGCGCGAGAAGCTTTCGCGCTGCCGCACCGAGCGCGAGGCCAACGCGGCCCAGCGCGAAATCGAAGAGCTGCGCAAGCTGTACCGAGATCGCGAGATCGAAGTGGAGAAGCTCGACGGCTTCTTGGAGCAAGCTCGCGTCGACATGGAGCAGATCACGAGCGAACGTGACGCACTCTTGGCGGATCTGTCCGCCGTCGAGGGCGACACGGTGGGCCGTCTGGCTCAGGGTGATGCCGCCGTGGCCGAGAAAGAAGGCATTCGCGCAGGCCTCGTGGCCAACGTGCCGCCCGTGCTTTACCGGCGCTACGAGATGATCCGCGGGCGCCGCGGCACCGCCATCAGCTCGACCACCGACGGTACTTGTTCGGCTTGTCACATGCGCTTGCCGCCCATGCTTTTTCAGGGCCTCACGCGCGAAAACAAGTTCGAGCAATGCCCGAGCTGCAACCGCATCTTGTACTACCGACCCGGCGTGAGCAGCGACAGCAGCGAGTCGGGCGCGCCGTGAGCGTGAACGCGAGCCTCGATAGAGCGAAGGCGCATCGGTC
>Ga0247740_1000154_pt1 | contig 35825 bp, 33 predicted proteins | sample UWRJL148409B2_FD_180942 | JGI IMG/M metagenome (GOLD analysis project Ga0247740, IMG submission 180942) | Plant litter microbial communities from Arlington Agricultural Research Station in Wisconsin, United States - UWRJ-L148-409B-2 | ecosystem: Environmental > Terrestrial > Plant litter >...
AGTACTTTTTGTATCGCTGCATGATTTTTTGTTTCTAAACGGCTGTTTTTATGCAAAAAGAAGTATTTTTGTAGCAAAATCAATTGATTAGAAATGATTTGTTTAGAGTGATTCTAAATAAGAAACTGTAATTATGTTGATTTTTGTACTAAAAAAATATCGCTATGAGTTCTCAGGAAATTATTAAAATTGAAGACGACTTTACGCTTATTCGTTTTCAAAATGACAGTTCAGAGCCCTTTTTCGGACAACACGAAGTAGGTAGTGGCCTGATACAGTTTCATTTCGGGATAAAAGGGAATGCCAAATTCTTGTTCAATCAAGGCAGTTATGCTTTAGATTTAAAAGAAGAAAAATCATTGCTTTTGTACAATCCACAGAAAGAATTACCGCTGAATTTAGAACTCGCTCCAAATTCATGGGTCATTTCTGTTATTGTATCCATCAAGAAATTTCACGCGTTGTTTTCTGCGGAAGCAGATTATATTACTTTTTTAAGTCCTGATAATAAGGACAAAAAATATTATAATGAGGGAAATATTAGTCCTTCTATGGCTATTGTGCTGAGTCAATTGTTTCATTATAACCTTCATCCGTCGATAAAAAATCTTTATTATAAAGGAAAAGGATACGAATTGTTGAGTTTGTATTTCAACAGAACAGAAGATCCAAACGCAGAACAATGTCCGTTTTTGATTGATGAAGATAACGTTCTAAAAATCCGAAAAGCCAAAGAAATCATCATCGCCAATATGGCCGAACCTCCAGGATTACAGGAATTAGCAGATGAAATTGGTTTGAATTTGAAGAAACTCAAAATGGGTTTCAAACAAATTTACGGCGACACGGTTTATGGTTTCCTGTTTGATTACAAAATGGATTTTGCCCGAAAACTTCTAGACAGCGGATCTTATAATGTAAACGAAGTTGGATTGAAAATTGGATACAGCACCGGAAGTCACTTTATAGCGGCTTTCAAAAAGAAATTTGCTACAACTCCAAAGAAGTATTTGATGTCAATTAATACGAATGTGTAAATCAATTATTTAAAAGGGTCAATAAATAATGGAAACTGAAATATTAGGTGATCACCAAGAATACGTAGAAGAAAAATTTGACGAAGTATTAATGCGTTATAATCGATTTGGTAAAGATATTTATAATCTAATTAAAAAGGAATTGCCTCAAGTTTTCAAATATTTAAAATACTACAAAGCAACAAAAAGTACTGAAAAATATGTTTTTGGTGCTCAACTTGAAGATAGTTATGCGATTTATAATGACGGAAATATTCTCTTCTCTATTCAATTAGAACCTGATTGTGAAGTGATCTGTTTAAATAATTGGAAAACTCAAATTGAAATTGGAGACTGGGATAATAACGATTATTATAAACAATCTATTGAATTTATAAGAACAGAATTTCTGCATGAAAATTTCTAACAAATCAATTTTAGATATTCAACAATAAATAAAAAATAATAATTATCATATTTCTAAAAAGGAACAAAGAATACTTTTGACGAAATTTTTAAAAACAAATTAAATGCTTAAAGCCTAGAGCTTAAAGCCTAAAGCAAAGAATAAATGAAAGGCGTATTATTAGTAAACTTAGGATCTCCAGAAAGTCCGGAACCAAAAGATGTAAAACCGTATTTAGACGAATTTTTAATGGATAAATACGTGATAGATGTTCCGTATTTATTAAGAGCTTTGTTAGTTCGTGGAATTATTTTAAGAAAAAGACCGGAAGAATCAGCTCATGCGTACAAAAAAATCTGGTGGGAAGAAGGTTCTCCTTTGGTAGTCCTTTCAGAAAGAATGCAGAAAAAAGTACAGCCTCTGGTAAATGTTCCGGTGGCACTTTCGATGCGTTACGGAAGTATGACAATCGAAAAAGGACTTCAGGAACTGCACGATAAAGGCGTTACCGAAGTATTGCTTTTCCCTTTGTATCCGCAATATGCAATGGCTTCGACTTTGACTATTTTAGTAAAAGCAGAAGAAATTCGTAAAAAGAAATTTCCACAAATGACTTTTACAGATGTTCCTGCGTTTTATAACAAACCGGACTACATCAAGAATTTAGCCGATTCTATTCAGAAACATTTAGTAGGTTTTGATTATGATCATTTATTATTCTCGTACCACGGAATCCCGGAACGTCATATTCGTAAAACCGATGTAACCAAATCACATTGTAAAATTGATGGTTCTTGCTGTAATACACCTTCGCCGGCACACGATTTCTGTTACCGTCATCAATGTTATGAAACCACAAAACAAGTCGTGAAATTATTAGGACTTCCTGAAGATAAATACAGCCTGACTTTTCAGTCGCGTTTAGCGGGAGATAAATGGTTAGAGCCTTATACCGATGTTGAAATCGATAAAATGCCAGGTAAAGGAATCAGGAATCTTGCCGTTGTAACACCTGCTTTCGTATCTGATTGTTTAGAAACTCTTGAGGAAATCGCCATGCGCGCCAAAGAAGATTTCGAAAAAAACGGAGGAGAGAAATTCTTGGCAATTCCGTGTTTGAATGACGATGATGAATGGTGTGAAACTGTTGGAAATTGGATTAACGAATGGGCTAAATAGAAAATAGAGTAAAGAGTAAAGAAAAAAGATTGTTGAGTGAAAATCAACTTTAAAAAAAACTTGAAACTTCAAACTTGAAACAAAAAGCATGGAATACTATAACTACTTAAAATCATTGCATCTTATTTTTGTAATAACCTGGTTTGCGGGTTTGTTTTATATTGTGCGTTTGTTTGTTTACCAAATCGAAGCCAATGAAAAACCTTCTCCTGAAAAAGAGATTTTACAAGCGCAATACAAAATAATGACGTACCGTTTATGGTATATTATTACTTGGCCATCAGCAATTTTGGCGAGTATTTTTGCGTTTTGGATGTTGTTTTTTACAGACTTAGGACAAGGCTGGCTTAAAATGCCTTGGATGCACGTTAAATTGGTTTTTGTGTTCTTATTATATTTATATCATTTAAAATGCCATCAGATTTTCAAGCAATTACAAAATAATGAGGTAAAATATTCCAACAATTTTATGCGTTTATGGAATGAAGGCGCAACGATAATACTTTTTGCAGTGGTTTTTTTAGTAATTTTAAAAAGTGCCATCAACTGGATTTTCGGTGTAATTGGAATCATTTTATTTTCAGTTTTAATAATGCTGGGTTTCCGATTTTACAAAAGAATACGAGAGAAAAAATAGTTTTCAGTCACAGTCTCAGTTTTCAGTTTTATGCTGAGACTGAGACTGAATACTGAGACTGAATACTAAAAAATATGCTGAATAACTTCAAAATGTCGATGCTTTCATTGCGTGTCAGGATTTTCCTTTCGATGATTGTATTGATAGTTGTAGCATCTTTTTTATTGGCTTCCATTTCTATTATTCAGTTTAAGAATGAAGCCAAAGAGTACCATCAGGAACGTCTTGAACGTAAAGAAAATGCTGTAAAAGAGCATATCAATTATGTGCTTTCTACGACAACTTATCCTTTAAAAACCGGGAATCTGGATCTTATTTTCAAGGATAAAATTCACGAACTTGCCCAAATTCACAAAATCGAAATCAATATTTACAGCCTTGGCGGGAAATTACTAAAATCTTCAAAAGAATCCTTTGCGGTAGATAAAGTAGCGCCGCCAATTCCGGAATATATCCTAAAACTGGTGCGTTCTTCTATCGAAAAGCGTTTTGTAGATATCAAAACCATCGACGGAGTCAAAAACCGATCCTCATACAGTTTAATCAAAGACGAAAAATTCAAACCGCTTGGAATTTTGAATCTTCCGTATCTGGAAGACGACGGCTATTATGATAACGAATTGAATACTTTCCTGATTCGTTTAAGTCAGGTTTACTCGTTTATGTTAGTTGTGGCTTTTGCATTGGCCTATTTCCTTTCGACTTATATCACAAAATCATTGAAAACCATTTCAGATCGTTTAGAAGAAACCAATCTGGATCAGAAAAATGAGAAAATTGTTTTAGAAGCTAATAGTAAGGAGGTTAATTTCCTTATAAAGGCGTATAATGGAATGGTCGATAAATTGGAAACCAGTGCCATAAAACTAGCCCAAAGCGAGCGTGAAGAAGCCTGGCGCGAAATGGCCAAACAAGTCGCACACGAAATCAAGAATCCGCTTACGCCGATGCGTTTGACCGTACAGAGTTTTCAACGCAAGTTTGATCCGACAGCGCCCGATGTAAAACAAAAATTAAACGATTATTCCGAAACTTTGATTCAGCAAATAGATACCATGACGGCGGTGGCTTCGGCATTTTCGAACTTTGCATCCATGCCGGCACAGCAAAACGAAACCTTAAATGTGGTTGAGGTTGTTGAATTGGCCCTGGATATTTTTAACGAAGATTATATTGTTTTCGAAAGCGAAGAAGAAGAAATCATCTCAAAAATGGATCGTACGCAATTGATTCGCGTTATTACGAATCTCGTTAAAAATGCCACGCAGGCCATTCCGGAAAGCCAGTTTCATAAATCGATTGTTGTAACGGTAAAACGCAGAAACAATAATGTTGAAATCGCCGTAAAAGACAACGGAGTTGGAATTCAAAAACAAGACATCAGCAGGATTTTCGAACCAAAATTTACCACCAAAACAAGCGGAATGGGACTTGGCCTCGGAATTATAAAAAACATTATCGAAAATTACAAAGGAACAATTACCTTTGAATCAACATACGGAAAAGGAACCACATTTAGAGTTTCTTTACCCATTACAAACTCATAAACTCACCGTCATGAACTACGAAAATCTTTTAATCTCGATTGAAGACAAAATTGCAACCGTAACCATTAATAGACCTACAAAGTTAAATGCTTTAAACAAAGCTACTATCAGCGACTTGAGTAAAGCCATTAAATTATTAGGCAAAAACGATGACGTTCGTGTCATTATACTGACAGGATTTGGCGAAAAAGCATTTGTTGCCGGAGCTGATATCTCAGAATTTGCCAATTATACTATTGTTGAAGGAGCCCAATTAGCCTCCGAAGGACAAGAATCACTTTTTGATTTTATCGAAAACTTAAAGAAACCAGTAATTGCTGCCGTAAACGGTTTTGCTCTTGGTGGCGGATTAGAATTAGCAATGGCGTGTCATTTTAGAGTTGCTTCGGATAACGCAAAAATGGGATTGCCGGAAGTAACTTTAGGCTTGATTCCGGGTTACGGAGGAACACAGCGTTTGCCACAATTAGTAGGCAAGGGGCGCGCAATGGAAATGATTATGACGGCAGCCATGATTTCTGCCGAAGAAGCCAAACAATACGGTTTAGTAAATCATGTAGTGCCACAAGCTGAACTTTTGATTTTTACCAAAACAATAGCCCAAAAAATCATAAAAAATGCTCCATTTGCCATCAATAAAGCCATAAAAGCGATCAATGCCAATTATAAAGACGGTAAAGATGGTTTTGAAACTGAAATAAAGTCATTCGGAAAATGTTTTGGAACTCAGGATTTTAAAGAAGGAACAACAGCATTTTTAGAAAAACGCAAAGCTGAATTTACAGGAAAATAAAATTGTACCACAGAGTTGCACAAAGATTTCACAGAGAGTCACAAAGAAAAAGTTTAATACAAAGCTTTGTGTAACTTTGCGAAATCTTTGTGCAACTCTGTGGTAAAACAACACAAAGCGGCTCAACGTAATTAAAAACTCAGTTACTTAACATTTCAGAACCTTAGAACCTTAAAAAAATGTACGAACCAATATTTGCTCTTTTTTGTGAACGTGTCAAAGAAAGCATCAATGCCGGAACTTTTGCCAAACTAACGCTGGCAAAAACTATCGGTGATACCGAGATTAAAAATATCTATTTCCGTTTGGCGATAAACGAAGACAATACCTATTCGATCGCCTTAACAACCCGTTATAAAACCGAAGAAATCGAAAGTACTCATACTTTAGACGAGGCTTTATTGGTTTTGGGAACTTACATCAAAAATCCGTTTTTGACCGCTTTGTTGTTTACCACAGATAATGATGTGACTTTTAAAGTAAACAAGAAAAATGCAGGAAGTATTATCGAACAAGAACCCACATTCAAGAATGCTTCGCCTGTGATGTTAGAAATGATAGAAAAGGGGATTGTTTAGTTTTTAGAGGGAATACTGATAGTAATGATATTAAAAAAGAGTTATGGTTTTTGATTTACTCTACAATTTCCCTCTCGATTTTTTGCTTATTCAGTTTTAAATTTTCAAGTTCACATTCAATATCAAACATTTTATCATTGATTTTTTGAAAATGCATATAACAACCTGCAGGGATTGCAATTAATAAAATGGCAGCAAACATCAAAACAGAATCTTGATAACCCATTCTATCAACTAGCATTCCTTTTCTCATAGGAATATAGGGACCAACAAAAGGCGTAATAATTCCAACAACGATCAATCTCCAAATTTTCCACTTTTCTTTAGGGAGTTTTTTTAATTGATCTTCAAGCTCTTTTTCTTTATTTTCTGAATTTATATCAAATTCATTCATATTTATGTATGATTTTTTATTCTTCGTGAACCTCCGTGAAATTCTCCGCGAATCTCTGTGAAACATCCCACCTAAACCAGCTTCACAAACAAATTAGAAGCAATTTTATTCGAAATAGACAATTCACGACCATCGATTTTAATCTTAACAGATAAATCAAAAGATTCTTTAGATAAAAGTTCAATCTGCGAACCCAAAGCAATTCCTTGTTTGTCGAGATATTTCAAAAATTCAGATGAAGTATCTTTTACACCCACACAAACTCCCGTTTGATTCTCTGTTAATTCAGAAAGCAAGTGTTTTTCGATTTTAACGATTCTTCCGTTCGCGTCCGGAATTGGATCACCGTGTGGATCTTCGGTAGGATTTCCAAGAAAATCATCCAAACGATTAATCAATTGTTCAGATTTGATGTGTTCCAGTTGTTCTGCGATATCATGAACCTCATCCCAGGAAAAATTCAGTTTTTCAACCAAAAACACTTCCCATAAACGATGTTTTCGAACAATCATTTTGGCGGCGAGTTTTCCATTTTCGGTCAAAGAAACACCCTGGTATTTTTTATAATTTACTAAATCTTTCTCAGAAAGCTTTTTAAGCATATCCGTAACCGATGAAGCTTTAGTCTCCATCATTTCCGCAATAGCGTTCGTGCTTACTTCTGCATCGTTAGAAGTAGTAAGATGATATATCGATTTTAGATAATTTTCTTCTGAGAAAGTCATTTTTTTTCTAAGTTTCTAAGTTTTCGAGATACTAAGTTTCTAAGCTAAGATTCTTTAAGAAAAAATCTTAGAAACTTAGCAACTTAGTATCTCAGAAGCTTTATTTAACAATCAACAAAGGTATTGAAATTTTATGTCTCAATTTGTCTACGGTTGTACCAAATAAAATATCTTTTAATCCAGTGTGGCCGTGGGTTCCCATTACTAAAATATCAAAACTTCCTGCATTAATAATCTTCGGAATCACGGTGTTAGGTTTTCCAAAACCAAGTTCTGTTGCGATCCTGAAGCCCTTCTGCGAAAGCATCTCTTTATATTCTAATAACAATTTTTCGTCTATGGTAGTTTCGTGATCGTCTACATGTTGTCCGTACATTAAGGCACCAACCGTTTCTACAATATGAATTAAGGTGTATTGCGCGTCGATTCCGCCCAATTCAAAGGCATTGTTCAGTGCAGCTTCATCGGCTTTCGAAAAATCGACAGAAATGGCTATGTTTTTCTTGCCGTAACTTTCTTTTGGTGTGTAAACTAATTTTAAATGATGAGGCGAATGATTCTCGATATTCGATTTTGCTCTTGCGATAAAAGGTTTTGCAATGATATACAATAACAAAGCAAGAAAGGCAAAGGCAAGCGGAACAACTGTAAACCACAAAATCAGAGGATGATCTGAATTTTCAAGCCATGAAGTAATTTCGTCGTAAACCAATTTTGCATTTAGTGAAACGATAATCAAAGCAATAATCCAGGCAGCAATTTGTGTGGTTCTTGAAATATGAAAACCTTTCATTTTAGATTTGTCACTCACAAAGTGGATCAACGGAATAATCGCAAATCCTAATTGTAAACTCAAAATGACCTGACTCAGAATTAGTAATTTTCCGGTTACGCCATCTCCATAAATTAAAATCACGACTACGGCCGGAACAATAGCTATTAAGCGCGTGATTATACGTCGAACCCAAGGCTGAATCCTTAAATTCAAATACCCTTCCATTACAATTTGTCCGGCTAAAGTTCCGGTTACGGTCGAACTTTGTCCGGCGGCAATCAAAGCAACGGCAAATAAAATAGGCGCCCATTTGGTCCCTAACAAAGGTTCGAGAAACTGATGCGCATCCTGAATTTCGGCAACTTCAAACATTCCATTTTTGTAGAATGTGGCTGCAGCCAAAATCAAAATGGCAGCATTTACAAAGAAAGCGAGGTTCAAAGCGATTGTCGAATCGATAAGGTTGTATTTCAAAGCTTGTTTGATTCCGGCCGGAGTTCGGTCGAATTTTCGGGTTTGCACCAAAGAAGAATGTAAATATAAGTTGTGAGGCATTACCGTTGCTCCAATGATCCCGATAGCGATATACAAAGCAGCAGAATTAGGCATTGACGGAATAAGTCCGTAAAATACTTTATCAAGTTCCGGTTCTGCAAAGATCATTTCGAAAATGAAAGAGAAACCAATAATGGCGACCAATACAATAATAAAAGCTTCCATTTTTCGGATTCCCTTATTGATTAAGAAAAGCAATAAGAAAGTATCTAACACGGTAATCAAAACACCTTCGATCAGCGGAATATCAAAAAGTAAATTAATACCAATTGCCATTCCTAATACTTCGGCAAGATCACATGCCGCAATGGCAATTTCGGCCAGAAAGTATAAAATATAGTTGATGAATTTTGAATAGGTTTCTCTCGAAGCCTGAGCTAAATCGCGTTGCGTTACGATTCCGAGTCGGGCACTTAAGCTCTGCAACAGCAAAGCCATCAGGTTACTCATTAATAAAACCCAAAGTAAAGAATATCCAAACTGGCTACCTCCGGCAATATCTGTTGCCCAGTTTCCAGGATCCATATATCCTACACTTACTAAATATGCCGGGCCTAAAAAGGCTAATATTTTTCTGAAACCTGTTTTTTTATGTTGTGTTGCGACCGATTGGTGAACTTCTTCTAAAGATTTACCCATTGTAAAAATGTTGTTTGAACAAATATATAGAAAAATTACATTCCCGCAACAATATTTTTAGACAAGTCTAAATCTTAGTTGTTAGAATTTAAACAATTTGGGCATAATCCTGACAATGTAAAGTTTATATCGTTCACTTTATAATTGTGCGGAATGATATAGCTCGGTTTTACATTTTCAAGACATGTTATTTCCAGGCACTTTTCGCAGCTAAAATGGGCATGATTATGAATGTGTACTCGTTGAGCGTGATGATGACATTTTGCATATTTTACGGTTCCGTCAAGATTCACAATTTTATGTATAATGTCGTCATTAACCAATCGCTCTAAGATTCTGTAAATAGTAACACGATCGCATAAATCACCTGTTTGTTTTTGAATTTCTGCATGAGACAGTGCAGTTTTCGATTTGCCAAAAATCTCTAAAACGGCTGTCTTTGCTGCTGTATTTCTTGTTGTTTTCATTTTTATGGAATTAAAAATATTATCGCAACATTGTTGCAATTGAAATTAATTGATATATTTGCAACAAAATTGCATTAAGCAAATGTACTGAAAATGAAGAAATCTACCACACCTTTTTACGATATTTTAGGAATTTCAAGTGCTACCATTTGTTTAGTTCATTGTCTGGTTTTTCCTCTTTTAACAATTTTGCCATTAGGCTTAAGTCATAACCCAATTATTGATTTGATTTTTGCAACCATAGGATTGTTTGCAATTCTCAAAATTATTAAAAAATCCAGTCTTTTGATATCTGCTGTCCTGATTATTTCGATGGCGTTAATCTGGATTAGTGTTTTAACGGAACTTTTTCTTGACATTCATCTCGATCTGATTTTTATTGGAGGTATCGGAATGATCATCGGGCATCTATTAAATTATAAAATGCATAAAAATAGTAATCATTAAATATACAATTATGATCGAAAATAATAAATACGATGTTATCATTATCGGCGGCAGCTATAGCGGACTTTCTGCAGCAATGAGTTTGGGGCGTTCTTTACGTCAGGTTTTGGTTATTGATAGTGGTTTGCCCTGCAACAGACAAACACCACATTCGCATAACTTTATAACACAAGATGGTGAAAAACCCGCTGTAATTTCGGCGAAAGCCAAAACGCAGGTAGAATTTTACAGTACAGTCGAATTTTATAACGGACTTGCCATCAATGTCATTAAAACAGAATCCGGATTTGAAATAGAAACCCAGTCCGGAAAATTTTTTACTGCCAGAAAAATTTTATTTGCAACTGGAGTTAAAGATATATTTCCTGAAATTAAAGGTTTTGATGAATGTTGGGGGATTTCGGTTTTGCATTGTCCCTATTGTCATGGCTATGAAGTTAAAAATGAAAAGACAGCCATTATTGCCAATGGCGAAATGGGATTTGATTATGCAAAACTCATTTCGAACTGGACAAAAGACCTGCGATTGTGCACCAACGGAAAGTCGACTTTGACTTTGGAACAAACTAAAATCCTTAAAAAGCACGGTGTATCAATTTTTGAAGAAGAAATAGACTCTTTCGAACATACAAACGGATCTATTAATAACATCATTTTTAAAAATCATGAAAAAGTTGCCGTGAAAGCCATTTATGCGAGACCGCCTTTTGAACAGCATTGTCATTTGCCACAAGATTTAGGTTGTGAAATTAATGAACAAGGTTTGCTAAAAGTTGATTTTATGCAAAAAACAAACGTTGAAGGCGTTTACGCAAGCGGCGATTGTACTACACAAATGCGATCTGTGGCGATTGCAGTTTCTACAGGTTCCTTTGCGGGCGCGGTGATTAATAAAGATCTTATCGAAGAGGATTTTAATTGATGCATCGAAAATCTTTCGCAAGCCGCGAAGACGCAAGTTTAATTTAAAAACGTACAATAGAAAATACTTTGCGACTTAGCGGCTTTGCGAGATTTAAAAAATTAAATAATAGTAGTCTATAGTTTCGCTTTAGTAAAATATAACATATTGACATGATAAAAGTTATAAATTTCTAAATTTAAAATCTTTATTTATGAAATATAATTTTTAGCTTTGTCTAAATTTAATTTTATAATGATGAAAAAACTATTTTTGATATTGCTTTTGTTTAGTTTGCAGATTTCGTTCGCACAAGAAACTTCTACCATTTCTGGATATATTTCGGGCGAAGGCCATAAATTACAGTTGGTGAATGTTCATTTAACGGGAACAAAACATAAAACAATCACAGATAGTCTAGGATATTATACATTAGAAAATGTTGCGGTTGGCAATTATACCATTCAGGTTTCTCAAATAGGTTTTCAGACAGTAAAGAAGAAAATAGAAGTTAAAGATTCTATTCAATCTTATGATTTTGAATTAACCGATAATGAAAACCAGCTGAATGAAGTCGTAGTTTCCGGAACTTTAAAAGCCGTTAAACGATTAGAAAGTGCCGTTCCTGTTGAGGTGTATTCTCCTGTTTTCTTCAAAAAGAATCCCACTCCAAGTATATACGAAGCACTTCAAAACATCAACGGCGTTCGGCCGCAGCTTAATTGTGGTGTTTGTAATACGGGCGATATTCATATTAACGGACTGGAAGGCCCTTATACTTTGGTTTTAATTGACGGAATGCCAATCGTGAGCAGTCTTTCGACAGTTTATGGCCTGTCTGGTATTCCTAATTCTTTGGTAGAAAGAATTGAAATTGTAAAAGGTCCGGCATCTTCTCTTTACGGAAGTGAAGCTGTGGGAGGATTAATCAACATTATTACTAAAAATCCAACGAATGCACCTTTGTTTTCGGCAGATGTTTTTACGACTTCCTATTTAGAAACCAATGTCGATTTGGGGATGAAATTCAATCCAACCAAAAAGGCAACGACACTTTTAGGAATCAATTATTTCGATTACAATCAGGTTGTCGATAAAGACAAAGACGGATTTACAGATGTGACGCTTTCGCAAAGAATTTCGGTTTTTAATAAGTGGAATTTTCAAAGAGAGCATAATCGTTTATTTACAATTGCAGCACGCGGAATGTACGAAGATCGTTGGGGTGGAGATGTGCGTTGGGATAAAAAATATCGTGGTGGTGACGAAATTTACGGTGAAAGTATTTATACCAAAAGGGGAGAATTGATAGGAAGTTATCAATTGCCATTTGAAGAAAAACTGATGCTTTCGTTCTCTGGAAACGTGCATTATCAGGACAGCCGTTACGGAACAACCTCTTATATCGCCAATCAGAAAATTGGTTTTTTACAGCTGACTTGGGATAAAAAAATGGGAAGCAATGATTTACTTGCAGGAATTGCCACTCGATATTCGTATTATGATGATAATACTCCGGCCACAAAGGAGGCCGAAAGTACCTGGCTGCCTGGAATATTTGTTCAGGATGAAATAACGTTTTCATCAAAAAGTCAAGTGTTGTTAGGCGCGCGTTACGATTATAATTCGATTCACGGTTCGATTTTTACACCAAGATTTGCGTATCGGTTCAAAGCAAATGAAAACACGATTTTTCGATTAAACGCAGGAACCGGATTTAGGGTTGTGAATTTATTTACAGAAGATCACGCTGCTTTGACAGGTTCGCGGGATGTTGTGATTCAAAATGACTTAAAACCTGAGAAATCTGTAAACGTAAATTTGAATTATATTCAGAAAATCAATTTCGGAAATGGAACTTTTATGGGAATTGAAACGACGGCTTTTTATACTCGTTTCAGCAATAAAATCATTTCAGATTATGAAACAGATCCCAACAAAATCATTTACGATAATATTGATGGTTATGCGATAAGCCAGGGAATTAGTACAAATGTTGATTTGAATTTCACCAACGGATTAAAATTCATTCTGGGAGCGACTGTTTTAGATAATAAAAATGTTCAGGACGGAATTTCGGAAAGACCTTTTTTAACCGAAAAATTTACCGGAACCTGGAGCATTTCTTATAAAATAGAACCGTGGAATTTGTCAATGGATTACACCGGAAATCTTTACAGCCCAATGAAATTACCTTTGTTGAGCGATTTAGATCCTAGGGATCCCAACTCGCCTTGGTATAGTATTCAGAATATTCAGTTTACGTATTTTGGATGGAAGAATTTTGAATTGTATGGCGGAGTAAAAAACCTTTTGAACTTTACACCAAAGCGGAATAATCCGTTTTTGATTTCGCGAACCAATGATCCTTTCGATAAAAACGTGCAATACGATGCTGCCGGAAAAGTGATGGTTACACCGGATAACCCGTACGGTTTGACTTTTGATACCACTTATGTTTACGGTCAAAACCAGACAATTCGAGGGTTCTTTGGGTTGCGATATACTTTGAGGTAATACTTTATGTTAATTTTAAACACATAGAAACATAGTTTTTGAAACTGCTGAAAAGACGTTTCACTTGACATCAATGCACATAGCTATGTGAATAAGCTGGCTTTCTTTGATATTCTAAACAAGCAAAAGAAGTCTATGTTTCTATGTGTTTAAGATTTATGTAATATTATATTGATTAGAAGTTTTTTTCGCCAAGAATTCCACGAATTTGCACTAATTAAATTCGTGATAATTTGTGGAATTCGTGGCAAACTTTTTTATAATAATCATTTTCATCCTTTTAATCTGTGGCAAAAAGACAACAAATGAAAAAGCTAATTTTACTTATAATCTTCTTCGGAGTAACTTCAACAGGATTCTGTCAACTTAAAAACAGATCTTTTGTGGAAGTAGACAGTTTGCAGCAAATTCAAAAGAGAAAAATTGTCGTTTTCATTCATACCGATTGGTGTCAGTTTTGCCAAAGAATGAAAAATACGACTTTCAAAAATCAGGATATTATCCAAAAACTAAATTCTGATTTTTATTTTGTGGATTTTAATGCCGAGGAAAAACGAGATATTACTTTTAATAATCAAACTTTTAAATACAAACCATCAGGAAATAATGTTGGCGTTCATGAACTGGCTTTGCAATTAGGAACCATGAACAACCAGATTGTATATCCGGTTTTGTGTGTTTTGAATGAAAAACGAGAGATTATCTTACAATACAATAGTTATCTTAACCCAAAGGATTTTAAAGTGCTTTTAGAAAAATTGAAAGAATAAAATTTCTTATTTTTGAAAATGGCTTCTTCACAAATCCCACACTTCAATTATATTTTTACCGGAACAGGTTTATCTGCTTTGATGACCGTTTACAAAATGGCATTGTTCGGAAAATTCTCTGGTCAATCTATTTTGTTATTAGATGAAGATGCAAAAAAGACCAATGACAGAACCTGGTGTTTTTGGGCAAAAGAGGAAACGTTATGGAAATCCGTTATTTCAAAAAAATGGGATTCGGCTTTATTTGCCAATGAAAATTTCAAGCGTGATTTAGTACTTAAACCTTATCACTACAATCAAATTCGGGGATTAGACTTTTATAATTTTATTTTTGATGAACTTTCGAAACATCAAAATATTACTTTTTTAAACGAAAAAGTAACCGATATCAACGAACTCGAAACCCATGTTTTTGTTGGAACCGAGGACAATCGATATACTTGCGATTATTTATTCAATAGTATTTATACAAAGGCTTTCGCCGAAAGTCAAACTACATATCCAGTTTTACAACAGCATTTTACAGGTTGGTTTATAAAAAGCGAAACTGAAATCTTCAATCCGGAACAAGCAACTTTTATGGATTTTTCGGTGGAGCAAAGAGGAAATACGCGTTTTATGTATGTTTTGCCTATTTCTAAAACCGAAGCTTTGGTGGAATATACATTGTTTTCTGAAAATCTTCTTTCTAAAGAAGAATACGAAAATGAGATTCAAATCTATTTGAGAAATGTTGGAGCTGATCAATATGAAATTATAGAAAAGGAGCAGGGAAGTATTCCGATGACTTGTTTCCCTTTTTGGAAAAAAAACACCAAACGCGTGCTGAATATTGGCACTGCCGGCGGATGGACAAAGGCAAGTACTGGCTATACCTTTAGAAATTCAGATAAAAAATCTTCTGAACTGGTGGCATTTTTGGTTAATAAAAATTCTTCTTCACAAACTTCGGAATCGCTCAAGATGTCAAAATTTCATAAAAAAAACAGATTTTGGTTTTATGATTTATTGCTTTTAGATATTCTGCATCGCCATAACGAATTGGGAAGTTCTATTTTTTCATCAATGTTTAAAAAAGGAAATCCCGCTTTGATTTTTAAATTTCTGGATGAGGAAACTACATTTTTTGAGGATGTTAAAGTTATTTTAAAGTGTCCTAAAATACCATTTATAAAAGCGTTATTTAGAGTGATTTTTCTTTCAAATAAATTTAACACAAAATAATAACCTTTGAAAAATATTACTTTAGGATTTAGCTTCTTTTTTACTCTTTTATCTTTTGGGCAAGTTTCTACAAACAAAGCACATGATGCAATAGTCGAAGAGTTTTTGACCAATTGTGCAGAGAAGCATAATTATAATATTGAAATGAGCGAGTGGCAGTCTTGTCTGGATCAGGGTCTCAAAAAAGACAGCACTGTTGCTTATTTATGGCAGCAAAAAGCAATGCCTTATTTTAAATGCAAAAAGTACGAAGTCGGAATGCAGTATCTCGATAAAGCTGTTTTATACGACAAGAAAGAGTGGCTGCCTTATAGAGGTTTTATGAAATGTATTTTCTCAAAAAATTACAAAGACGCTATCACAGATTTAGAAGAATGCATTAAACTTTATGGAAACGGATATAGAATGGATCATACCTATAGTTTTTATATGGGGCTTTGCTATCTGCAGCTGAACGATTATGCAAAAGCAGAGCAACTTTTTGACGATTATGTAAATGATATTTATAAAAACAGACAGCAATTAGAACATCCAACGGCATATTTCTATCAAGGAATTGCTAAGTATGAACTTAAAAAATGGGATGAAGCGATTGTCATTTTTGATAAAGCTTTAAAAATCTATCCGGAATTTTCGGACGCGAAATTTTATAAAGCCATTTGCTGGCTTAAGCAAGGAAAGCAAAGAGAGGAAGTTAAAGCGCTAATTGAATCGGCAAAAACAGATGCTGCAAAGGGTTTTTCAATTAATGAAGATAATACAGTATATGAGACTTATCCTTATCAGGTAAGGTTTTGATTTTTTCAATCGAACTATAACAAAACTTTATACTTCAAATTAACTAGTTGCCGCTAAACTTCGTAACTTTGCAGATCAAAAGTAAAATTTAAAATAAAGAGATATGTATCCAGAAGAAATGGTAAAACCAATGCAAGCTGAATTGACTGCTGCTGGTTTTCAAGATTTACATAGTGCTGACGCTGTAGATAACGCTATCAAAGCCGAAGGTACCACTTTAGTTGTTGTAAACTCTGTTTGTGGTTGTGCTGCAAGAAACGCACGTCCGGGAGCAAAAATGAGTTTAGAAGGAGCTAAAAAACCAGATCACTTAATTACTGTTTTTGCAGGTGTAGACAAAGAAGCTGTAGATGCTGCAAGACAACATATGTTTCCTTTTCCTCCATCATCGCCATCTATGGCTTTGTTCAAAAACGGAGAATTGGTTCACATGTTAGAGCGTCACCACATCGAAGGTCGCCCAGCTGAATTAATCGCTGAGAACTTGCAAGACGCGTTTAACGAATTTTGTTAATTTTTAAGTTGCTAAGGTTCTGAGTTGCTGAGGTTCTAAGGTTTAGGTTCAGAGCGACAAAGGTTACAGAGGTACAAAGATTTTAAAAAGCACTATTAATTTAGTGCTTTTTTGTTTTTTACTAATTCCATTTAAAAAGCTTAGAACCTTAGCAACTTAGTATCTCAGAACCCTTGCACCTTTGAAGCTTTTTCATACCTTTGCACCTCAAAAAATAATTTCTAAACTTAAAAACTGTTTATAGCATGCAACTGTACAACACTTTAAGCGCAGAAGAAAGAGCCATCATGATCGATGATGCCGGTAAACAACGACTAACGTTGTCTTTCTATGCGTATGCCAAAATTCAAGATCCCAAAAAATTTCGCGATGATTTATTTTTAGCCTGGAATAAGCTCGATGCTTTAGGCCGAATTTACGTTGCTACCGAAGGAATAAATGCTCAAATGAGTATTCCTGAAGATAATTTGGAAGCTTTTAGAGCCACTCTTGAAGTTTATGATTTCATGAAAGGCATACGATTGAACGAAGCTGTAGAACATGATGATCATTCCTTTTTAAAATTGACAATTAAAGTTCGTGATAAAATCGTTGCTGACGGTTTAAACGATGAAACTTTTGATGTAACCGATATAGGAGTTCACCTGAAAGCCAAAGAATTCAATGAAATCCTTGATGATCCCAATACAATTGTAGTAGATTTTAGAAATCACTACGAAAGTGAAGTAGGGCATTTTAAAGGTGCCATCACACCAGACGTTGAAACGTTTAGAGAAAGTTTACCTATAATCAACGACCAGCTTCAGAACCATAAAGAAGATAAAAATCTTGTAATGTATTGTACCGGAGGAATTCGTTGCGAAAAAGCTAGTGCGTATTTTAAACACCAAGGCTTTAAAAATGTTTTTCAGTTAGAAGGCGGAATCATTAATTACGCCAAACAAATTGAAGCAGAAGGTATTGAAAGTAAATTTATTGGAAAAAACTTCGTATTCGATAATCGTCTTGGCGAAAGAATCACCGATGATATTATCTCTCAATGTCATCAATGCGGCAAACCTTGCGACAATCACACCAATTGCGAAAACGACGGCTGTCATTTGTTGTTTATCCAATGTGATGAATGTAAGTCTGCAATGGAAAACTGCTGTTCTACAGAATGTCTGGATATCATACATATGCCTCTTGTTGATCAGGTTCGTTTAAGAACCGGAAAACAAGTTGGAAATAAAGTTTTTAGAAAAGGAAAATCAGATAGTTTGAAATTTAAACATTCTGGTGAACTACCCAATACTTCTTTGGCTACAGCCGAAAAGCCACTAGACATTCGTCAAAAAATAAAAGTAAAGAAAGTACTTCTTGGTAAAGCGGAACACTATTATGTAAAAGCGCAAGTTGGTCTTTTTACTATAGAAAACCACGAATTAAATACTGGTGATAAAATCTTAATTTCAGGACCTACTACAGGAAATCAGGAATTGATTTTAGAAAAAATGATCGTCAACGAAGCACAAGCCACTACTGCTAAAATTGGAGATCGAGTTACTTTTGAGGTTCCATTCCGTATTCGTTTGTCAGATAAATTGTATAAAATTGTAAATTAGCAAAAATTTTATGCTAATTTATTGATTTCACAATCCTTTACCAAACTATGGATTCATGACATTTGGGCAACTAAAAATCGTCAGGAATTAATTGATGATTCAATTGAGAAAAAATTGTATGATTTCATTTATGAAGAGTTAATTGATCTCGGTTGCCCTGTTAGAATCCTAAACGGAATGCCCGATCATCTGCATGTTTTATTTATACAAAATCCACAAAAAACTATCACAGATATTGTAAAGCAAATAAAAGGAAGTTCTTCTCATTTTATAATAGACAAGAACTTATCCTTGAGAAATTTGCCTGGCACACAGGATTTACGGCTTATTCAGTTAGTGAGTCTCAGTTAGAGGTGGTTTATAATTACATTAAAAATCAAAAGCACCATCACCTTAAGAAAAATGGACAAGATGAATTTGATGATTTTGTAAAATTGCATGGATTGGGAGAGAAATGAATCTTTATTGGTGTGTCTGGTTTAACCTAAAAAGATTTGGAGTACGATGAAAATACATCAATACGTTCCCCGTGGTTGAAACCACGGGCTATATTTGAAATACCACACATAAAGAGGAAAAACATAGCCTGCGGTTTCAACCGCAGGGAAACAATGTATATCTATAACGATTATTGTATCGTGTAGATTGATAGTCATCAGAACGTTCCCAGTGGTTGAAACCACGGGTTATATTTGAAATACCACACATACAAATGAAAAACATAGCCTGCAGTTTCAACCGCAGGAACACAATTAATATTCATACCAAAATAACATAATCAATGGTTTAACCATTGGAATACAATATAAATAAAAATGACAACAAACAACAAAATCGAACTTATGGCTCCTGCCGGGAGCTTTGATTCACTTCAGGCGGCTTTAGATAATGGGGCGGATTCTGTTTATTTTGGCGTAGAACAACTTAACATGCGCGCGCGTTCAACGGTGAATTTCACTATGGATGATTTGCAGGAAATCGCCAATCGTTGTGAAGCTAAAAACGTTCGAAGCTATCTTACTTTAAACACCATAATTTACGACCATGATTTATCTGTCGTAAAAACATTGCTGAACAAAGCCAAAGAAGCCAGTATTACAGCTGTAATTGCCTCAGATCAGGCAGTGATTGCTATGGCAAGAACAATTGGTATGGAGGTTCATATTTCGACCCAAGTGAACGTAACAAACATTGAAACCATCAAATTCTATAGCTTGTTTGCTGATACCATGGTTTTAAGCCGTGAATTGAGTTTGCGTCAGGTAAAAAGCATTACAGGTCAAATTGAGAAAGAACAAATAAAAGGCCCAAGCGGAAATTTAGTAGAAATCGAAATTTTCGGGCATGGTGCTTTGTGTATGGCGGTTTCGGGTAAATGCTATTTGAGTTTGCATTCGCATAATTCATCTGCTAATCGTGGTGCGTGTAAACAAAATTGCCGCAAAAAATATACAGTGATCGATCAGGAAACCGGTTTTGAAATCGAATTGGACAACGAATATATGATGTCGCCAAAAGATTTGTGTACACTGGATTTCTTAGATCAGGTAATAGATTCTGGAATTCAGGTTCTAAAAATCGAAGGACGTGGCCGTGCGCCAGAATATGTAGCAACCGTTATCAAAACGTATCGTCAGGCTATTGATGCCTATTATGATAATACATTCTCTAAAGAAAAGGTTTCGGTTTGGATGGAAGCTTTGAACACCGTTTATAATCGCGGCTTTTGGTCAGGTTATTATTTAGGTCAGGAATTAGGAGAGTGGAGTGATATTCCGGGATCTGCAGCAACGCAGAAGAAGGTTTATGTTGGAAAAGGAACACACTATTTCCCAAAAGCTGAAGTGGGACAATTTACAATTGAAGCTTACGATATTAAAATTGGAGATAAAATTTTAGTTACTGGTCCAAGTACCGGAGCACAGGAAATGATCATTGACGAAATGATGGTAAATGATTTGGTTTCTGAAAAGGCTACAAAAGGTGACGATTGTACTTTTAAATTACCTTTTAGAATCAGAATGTCTGACAAATTATATAAAATCGTTGAAGCGTAATGGTTATTGTAACTTTACAAAGAGATAAATGCATTGGCTGTAATTACTGCGTCGAAATGGATCCGGTGCATTTTCAAATGTCTAAAAAAGACGGAAAATCGGTATTGATTCACTCGAAAGATGCAAAAGGATTTTTTACATTGAAATCTAATAATCATACAATCGTTGAAAGTTGTGAATTGGCTGCGAAAGCTTGTCCGGTAAAGATTATTACAGTTAAAGAGACTTAGATTATTTGCTTATTATAAATTGAAAGAGCCACATTATTTGTGGCTCTTCTTGTTTTTTTTCAAGCTAATTATTCTTTAACAAGATTTACAAACTTAGCATTTGCCAAAGAATACAAAGTTCCTTTTTTGCCTATACCTTGCCAGTCAGATATTTTTCCGTTTACATTAATTTTAATGCCAACTGCATTCGGTGTTTCGTATAGTATATATTTAATATTACCGCTGTTGAACTCCAATTCGTTACCGGTATTTTGTTTTCTAAATTTGAATACTGCCTTATTTGCTTTTTCCGGACTCACCGGATGTGCAAAAGAAACAAATTTATATTCATCATTTTGTCGGAAAGCATAATATAAAACGTTATCTACTTTAAAAAGTAGTATACGTCCTTTATGATTTTTTGTATCAAAGACAAGCAATTTATCCAAGTCAGGTTCGTAAACAGATAAAGAAGCAAAAGGGACATATTTGTTCTTTTCCCATTTCTTTCCTGTTATTTTATAAAAAGGCGTCTGAGTAAATCCGTCTTCTTCAAAGCTTGACAAAAGTTTGGCTTCGGTGCCAGAAACACTATAGTGTTCGATGCCATGAAGAGCAGCTCCTCCAAGACTCGTTGTGATAAGTCGCTTGTTTTTAGTGTCAATGTCAAATGAGCCTCCGCGCATACAATTGGCACCATTATAAACATCGCTAATACTTTGACTGGATATAAAAGAGGTTGAGGTATTAACATAAATGTGTGCTGTTGCCTGCGGAGTATAACAACCATCATCTATTGCTTCAGTTTCATGAATAACAACATCAGGCCTGCCATCAAAATTCACATCGCCTAATACACGAATATTTTTGTCCGTAATGCTTTTAAATGCAACTGCCCAAGCTGTTTTGCTTATTTGAGATTTAGACAATTCTTTTGCACCACATTCAAGTACAATTTTTTTACTTTGATTTTCTGTAATTTTATAATATTCTCTTATTTCAGACTTTACGGTTTGTTGCGCAAAATACAAAGTATAGCCTTTCATGAAATCGTTTATAATATAAGCTTTTTGAGCGTTTGCACTATAAAATGCTGCGCACACAAAAAGGAGTAAAGAAGTTTTTAGTTTCATATTTGGTATATTATGTAAATGATTTTCTATTTAGTCTTCTGAAACTTCAAGCTTATCAAAATCTTCTATTTTAGATAATTTGAATAGTTTTGTTTTATTGATTTTTGCTTCCTTCTTTTCAAATATCTCAGGTTCATCGATATTCGGGTTTGTGTTTTCATTTACTATTTTTCTTCTGGTTAAAAAATTTATACTCGTTTCTGTAAGTACTGTAGGTCCGTGATTGCTGCTTGAATCGTAACAAATAAGTTCAAGATCTGAATTTTGAAGTCTAAACATATATCTCCAATATCTGTATCTTCCGTGAGCATAATGTATAAAAAGTTTTCCTTTGGTTATTTCAACGCCTAGTTCCGGCGCAAAATAAACTCCGCCATCTTCATTTTCAGATAAAAACAATCCCTATTTTGCATTATTACAAAATAGGGATTGTTTTGTCTTTGAAACTTTCTTATTAAATGCCGATTTTAGCATTGATGTTATGCTTTGCGACATATGCTTTTGCGACATTCATCAATTTTGTAAACTTATTATCAATTTCACTTTGAGTTGCGGCGTCAAAATCTGCAATTGCTTTTTCTATTTGTTCAGGTGATGCTTTTTCATCCTTCATTTTCGCAATTGGCAGATAGCCTTCTTTTTCTTTAGTAATTGCATAAGAGAATAAATCTTTTGATGCCTGAAGAAGTTCCCGATTGTCATCATCTTCCTTTATTTCTTTAATTTTTTTAAATTGAGTTTCTAAATTGGTAATATCAAATTTAAAATAATCGTAATATGAAGATGGAATCATTTTTTTTTGAGTTTCATCATAAATCTGTGGTTCAGATTCTAACTTAAAATTAATATCCTTGCTTCCAAAACGGGATAATAAATTCGAATTTAGCGCGGCTACTTCAAAAGTTTTTTCTGGAGAAAGGTTTGTACAAGAGGTTAAAAATATACTTGTAACGATTAGTACTAATAATATGATGGAATTATTTAATGTCTTTTTCATTTTTTAAGTTTGTTTGTTATTTATCCTTTTAAAATTTTACTTTTCTCGGCCTCAAATTCTTCAGAAGTTAAAATTCCCGCATCCAAAAGTTCTTTCAAATCTAATAATGCCTTTTTCTTTCCTTCGATAGAACTTACTGAATCTGTTTTTTGTGGTTCTTCTTTATAAATTGGAGTTACTATGGTTCCGGATGGAGCATATTTCAAAATCAATTCTGTAATTTCATTAAAGCCTTTTACATTCGAATAATCAATTGCCTTTTGCTCTTTTACATTTACGATAGAAGCGTCGGCCTTATTTTCAAGTAAATATTTAACAACATCTTTTTTTCCGTTTGCGGCACTGTAATGCAAAGGCGTGTTCCCGGATTCATCCTGAATGTTGATATTTGCTCCAGCCTCGATTAACAATTTTACCATGCTTAAATTGCCTTTTTTTGTAGCAACATGTAGAAGGCTTTCTCCACCATAAGTATAACTGCTGTTAAGTGTAAAACTAGATTCATTAGCAATATTTGTAGCACTAACGATCCAATCAAGATAATCATTCATAGAAGAAGTGTCGCTATCCAAAGGTTTACTGTAGTTTACATCCACTCCATTTTCTAAAAACAAGGAAACTATTTCCTTTTGATTATTTGCGCAGGCATACCAAATAGGGGAATGTCCATTATTATTGGATACAAAAACATCGGCTCCTCTTTCTGTTAAAAGTTTAGCAAGCATTCTGTTCGTTTCATAACAAGCAATTAAAAGTGCATTTTCTCCCGCATGATTCGTATGATTAATATTTGCACCATTATCCAGAAGCATTGTCACCATCGGGATCGATTTAGTATAACAGGCATGCAGTAAAGGTGTGTTTCCTTGTTTATCGGTGACATTAATATCAGCACCTTTATCTAAAAGCAGTTGAATAATTTCTCTGTTTAATTTTGTGGAAGCCAATAAAATTGGAGTTTCTCCATTGTTATTCAGTAAATTAACATCAATTCCTGCTTCAAGCAACTTTGTTGCAATTTCGATTTGTGCGGTCTGAACAACTAAATGCAAAAGACTATTTCCGTATTTGTCATTTTTAGTAGTTTCCGCACCATTTTCTAAAAGATACAAAGCAGTTTGTTTCTGTTTTTGCAGGCAGGCAAAATACAGTGGAGTTTCTCCGTCATGATCTTCGTAATTTATATCTGCACCATCTTCACAGAGTATTTTTACAATATCCAAATATCCTCTGTGAGCGGCGTAATGCAAAGCTGTTCTCCCTTTTTCGTCGGTATATTTTACATCAACTTCTTTATTCTGAAGCAGTAATTCGGCTATCTTTCTGTTGCCGTTTTCGCAGGCAATTATAAATGACATTGACATATCTTGCTGTTTTTTATGTAAATTTTGTTATTAGGATTTCATTAAAAGTTCGACCGTTTTGATTTTCAGGTTATCTCCGGAAGCAATCATAAGGGCTGTTTCATCTTTGTCATTCGTAATGTCTTTATTGGCACCGTTTTCAAGTAATAATTTTACTTTTCTATAAGTTTCTTTTGCAGCTTCGGCATCATAATTTACATCAAAAAGACACACTTTATGCAATAAAGTGTTGCCTTCATTGTCTTGTTCATTGATGTCAATTGACGAATTGTCTAATGCAAATTTTAGAATTCCGGCTTTTTTTTCTGCGAGATAATCCAATCCTGATTTTGGTTTTCCGTAATATTGCGCACAGAAATTTAGATCGGCACCATCTGATAATAATCGTTCCAGAAATTTTAAGCTGCTTTCAGAATCCGACATTGATCGAATGAATTCTGTAAATAAGGTTCTTTGGTCTTTGTTGATGATACTAAAATCAGGCGTGGCAGCAGCGGCTAAAAGATCATACATTTCATAAGAACACTGTTCTGCGACAGCATAATAAAAAGCAGTATTATTAAGATTGTCTGTTTCGTTGGCATCGGCACCATTTTCAAGTAAAAAAGGTAAAAGTTCTTTTTTGTTTTTTTTGACGGCACACATTAGTGGAGTAGTTCCAACAATGTTTTTTTCGTTAATATCAACACCATTTTCAATAAGCAAAGAAATATAGTCTTTTGTTTTCTCTGTTTCTAGACCATATGTGTTTATAACAGAGTAAATAAGGTTTTCTCCAGCGTTGTTTTTATACTGAGTGTCAGCTCCAAAATCATCAATCAAAATTTTTATGATTTTTGGAGGAGTACCTTTCTCAAGAAAGTATCGCAGTAAAGTTTGATCGCTTATTTCATCATTAAGATTGTCTATTTTTGACATTAATTCTTTAAAAAAAGAAAGTGATTCTTCGTCATCCTTTAAATTTCGGGCAATAGTACTAAAAATAGATTTGTCAAAACTGTCCATTTCATAGATGTCGGTTTCAATAAAACCGGCTCTTATTAATTTTTCAATGAAATCAATTTCATTTGCTTCAATAATTTTGGCAGTGATTTGAGAAAAATTGTTTTTCAGATATTGTTCGTTAAACTTTTCTCCGTTATTTAGGCATGCTCTGGCCTCGTCAAATTTTCCCTGAAAAAGGAAATTTTCAATCTGGTTTTGTGTTTGCATTTGATTGTGTATTAAAATGAATGTAAATTAAGAATCAGGATTTACGCCTGACTAATTATGTTGTAAGATAAAACATAAAAATGATAAATATATTTTAAATAACAAATTGCTTTATATAAACAAACAGAATTAGTTTTTGAAGAATTTTCTTTAAGTTAAGATTATTAGGAAGGAGACTTAAAAAAATTTTTATAAAAAAAGCCTGTTTTGTGGGTGCAAAATAGACCTTTTTAGTGCGTGTTATCTATGATTTAATAGTGAACTGGGCTTTGCGTACAAGGACAATTACTTATTCCTTGAAAGAAATCCAGACCAATCGTTATAACATGTGTTCCTGAATTATAAGCTCCTATTTGACCTAATGATGCTTGATAAGTGTAGCCAAAATAAAAATTGGATTTTTTAAACCCAGCCATTGGGCCTAATACATTAGGCTTTAAAATTTGATCATTAAGAAAACGATAAGAAACGCCTACCCAAAAATAATCATCATATCGATTAAATTGACGATACTTAAAATTTAAATCAGTGCTGGAACGTTTGTCACTAGCAAAATATTGATAAAATATAGAAGGTTCATATTCAACCCGGTTTTGAGTGTCTTCTTTAAAAATATATCCCGTATATATTTGATAGTTAATTAATAAAGCAGGTTCGTCATGATAGAATTTTTCAATGTTCTTATTTAAAAGATTACCAACATTTAAGCTCGCATAGAATTCTTTGTTTCTATACAATGCTCCAATATCAAAATTATTGTTTTCAATTTTTCGATTGTCAGTTACACCAGGGTCAAAACCTGAAGTTCCAGTTTCAAAATTAAACTTGTCAATATCAATTTGAAAAGTGTTGATATTGTATGAAATGCCAAAAGATAAGTATTGTTTAGAGTAATAATCTAAAGTTAAATGATGGGCAAAAGAAATTTTTGCGCCAGTCTGTCTAGTGTTTGCATTTTTATCATTATATAAAGAAATTCCAATTCCCGAACGGTCCAGAATTCGTAAATCAGCATAAATTGATTGATTGTCTGGCGCATCTCTTATGCCAACCCACTGTGTTAAACCATTTGCTCTTATTCTTAAATTATCTCCTATTCCGGCGTATGTTGGAGATACAACAAACGGATTATCGGCTAGATATTGAGTAAAGACAGGTAAACTTAATTCCTGACTATAACTGGAAATTCCTGCTGTCAGCAGTATTAAAAGGATGATTTTTTTCATTATTTGCTATTTTAATAACAGGCATTTACTGCAATTATCTATAAAGTGTAAAGTGTCCAACAAATTCTCTATTATCTTTAGGATCATTCAGTTTTATAACGTACCAATAATCACCCGATGTTAATTCTTTTCCGTTATATTTTCCGTCCCACTTTTGTCCATAGTTATAGTTTGCGATTTCACGACCATATCTATCAATAATAGTATAAGTAAGGTTTTTGTAATTGACAGTACAATCGGGTCCCCATTCGTCATTGACACCATCTCCATTTGGCGTAAAATAAATTGGAATACATATATCTATATATGCCAAGTATTGAGTTGCTGTAGTAGAACATCCGTACTTATCTGTGACGGTAACTTTATAGTTTCCAGATTTGTAAATGATGAATTTATTGTTGTTACTATACGATTGATCTTCAAATGAATATTGGTATTCTCCACCGCCACCTTTCGTTGTGGCAACAATTTCATTTAGTTCTACATAAGACAATGATAGTTCCAAAGGCTCCATTTGCTTAATAAGGAATGGTTCAGTAGATTGTGTGCATCCATTACTGTGTCTTGCTGTTATAGTATGCGATCCGGCAGATAAGTTGGTGAATATATTATCTCTTTGGTAATTACCATTATCAAGAGCATAATCTACATCAAGAAGATTTGCACTTGCCTCAATTGTGATTGTAGCTGAATTAACAGAACATCCATAATTAACTATAGCCAAAGGATTAAGTATTACTGATTCAGGCATACTTACTTGTAATTCAAAAGTGCAGTCTAAAGCATCTTTGATATAAACAATTTGTGTGCTGCCAGAAATGTTACTAAAATAATGTTCTGTTCCTATTACTTGCTCATATATGCCAGTGCTATTGTTTAAACTCACATTATAGGGAGCAATTCCTCCTGAGATTTCAATGCCGAATTCGCCATTGTTATCTCCAGCGCAATATTCAGGTATTATACCATTAGCGATAACTGAAGAGTTTAATGGTAAAGCAACCGTAAGGTTCAATACCTGATCAGCGGTGCATCCGTCATTTGTTTTAGTGTATGTTCCAGAAGCTGAGTAGTTAAGTCCTGTAACGTCCCAAGTGTAGCTTTCCCCAAAGCAGAGATTTTTATTTTCTGTAACAGTTGCGGGCTTTGTTCCGATTGAAAGGTTCAATACCTGATCGGCGGTGCATCCGTCGTTAGTTTTAGTATACGTTCCGGCAGTTGAGTAGGTAAGTCCAGTAACCTCCCAAGTGTAGCTTTTCCCAAAGCAGATGTCTTTATTTTCTGAGACAGTTGCGGGTTTTGTTCCGATTGAAAGGTTCAATACCTGATCAGCGGTGCATCCGTCATTAATTTTAGTGTACGTTCCTGCAGTTGAGTAGGTCGTTCCTGTAACCTCCCAAGTGTAGCTTTCCCCGAAGCAGAGATTTTTATTTTCTGTAACAGTTGCGGGCTTTGTTCCGACAGTCAGGTTCAGAATCTGGTCAGAAGTGCAGCCGTTATTGCTTATTTTGTAAGTTCCGGATGTGTTATAAGTGTTTACGTCTGCAAGCCAAGTATAGGTTTGGCCGGAACAGATTGACTCCGTTGTTACCACATCGGCAGGTTTAGGAGTTACAGTAAGATTCAATAGCTGGTCAGCAGTGCATCCATTATTTGTTATTTTGTAAGTTCCTGATGTGCTATAAATGTTTCCATCTGCAAGCCAAGTATAGGTTTGTCCGGAACAGATTGATTCTGTTGTCATCACATCGCCAGGTTTAGCACTAACCGTAAGATTCAATAGCTGGTCAGCAGTGCATCCATTATTTGTTATTTTGTAAGTTCCTGATGTGCTATAAATGTTTCCGTCTTCAAGCCAAGTATATGTTTGTCCGGAACAGATTGACTCTGTTGTCACCACATCGGCAGGTTTAGGTGTAACAATCAAATTTAAAATCTGATCAGCTGTACAGCCGTTATCGCTTATTTTGTACGTTCCTGATGTGCTATAAGTGTTTCCGTTTGCAAGCCAAGTGTAGGTTTGTCCCGAACAGATTAACTCTGTTATTATCACATCGGCAGGTTTAGGAGTTACAGTAAGATTCAATACTTGGTCAGCAGTGCAGCCATCATTATTTTTGGTATATGTTCCAGATGTATTGTAGTCGAGTCCGGTTACATTCCACGAGTAAACCTCTCCAGAACATATCGTTTCATTAGTTACAAAAGTTGTGGGTTTAGAAGTCATAGTCAGGTTCAGAATCTGATCTGCGGTACAGCCGTAATTGTTTTTAATATATGTACCTGCAATACTATATCTTGTATTATTAGCATCCCAAACATAATTTTCGCCAAAACAGATCGTTTTATCAACGATGATGTTTTTTTCTTTTGGCTTTACCCTTACCAAAAGAGTTAAAAAATTGCTTTCGCAATTGAGCGCATTTTTTTGTTTAATCTTATATTGTGTATCTTCTGTTAAAATGGGTGTAATGAATTCTGGCCTTTCAGATAGAAGATTATTTGATGAATCATACCATTCAAAAGAAAATCCTGCTTTGCCAGAAGCAAAAAGATTAATTGTCGTGCCAGTACAAATTGTAGTTTCAACAATATTTTGAGATGAACCTGAAGTAGTATTTAGTATAGTTGGTAGTTCTATCGTAGCTGTAAAATTTACTGCATCCAGAAAATTTCCAGTACTTAAATTTCCGGAATAGGTAGAAAGGGCTTCAAAAATAAATCGGGTTGTTAGCTGGCCGTCCGGTACTTTATAAGTTCCTGAATATAATACCCATGCCGTTTTGTCTGTTGCAGCGGTCATAATAACATTATAAGGACCACCTGGAGGACCGGCTTTCAAAACCATTGAATCTACACCATCCCGACCCATGTGAGCAAATGAAAAATTGAAATAGGTTGCTATTGATGTATCATAATCCTGATATAGTCCAGATGATTGAGTGGCGTTAAGTTCGATGAACTGAGTGCCAGAATAAGCATACCGATTATAAAACCCTCCATTTTTCCAAAATTCTAATAAACCATCAGTAGCAGTCGTTTTCCACCCAAGTTGATCCGGATGATCTGTTTGATATATATATGTCCCAGAATTAACTATGTTAGGAAACTCAAAGTCAGCGTTTATTGTTTGAACAGTGCATTGACTATGGACAAAAGAAGAACATAGAAAAAGTAGGTACATAAGTGATTTTAAAAAATAACTTATGTACCTGGTATTAGGTTTTTCCTTTTTAAATAAACAGGAAATTACAGTAAGCTGATTGTAATAAGAAGTATTATTAAGCATTTATAATTCGGTTGAATATTAATAAAATTGTTAATTGACCTGAAAACAGTTTCTTCAAAAAAATTACTTCGGTTAGATTTTGTTGATTTTATTATTTATTTTTTCAGAGGATTAAATGTTGATCGGTTTTTTAAAATAGTTTAGCATCGTATGCTTTATAAATTCGATTGCTTTAATGATATACCAGTTTGCAAAAGTGACATGTTTGTAAGGAAAGTATTGGCATTAATAAGGTAAAAGATTAATAGAATAAGGTGAATTCAAGGGTTTTTGCTTTTAACAATCCTTTAGTTTTAATCCATAAAAAGCAAACTAAAAAAAATACTATCTTTACCGATCAAACATTTATGAACTTAAGTTGCTTTTTTGCAACACTACATATATAATTATGGCATGTACAAGTTGTTCAACCTCAGATGGCGGTGCGCCAAAAGGTTGTAAAAATAATGGGACTTGCGGCACCGATAGCTGCAATAAACTGACGGTTTTTGACTGGCTCGCGAACATGAGTCCGTCTAATGGAGAGGCTATTTTTGACTGTGTTGAGGTTCGTTTTAAAAACGGACGCAAGGAATTTTTTAGAAATTCAGAAAAATTAACTTTAAGTATTGGTGATATTGTAGCGACTGTTGCTTCACCGGGACATGATATTGGTATTGTTACTCTGACAGGCGAATTGGTAAAAATTCAAATGAAGAAAAAAGGTGTTAACCACGAAAGTAACGAAGTACCTAAAATTTACAGAAAAGCGTCTCAAAAAGACATCGATATTTGGTCTGTAGCACGTGATCGCGAAGAACCAATGAAGGTTCGTGCACGTGAATTAGCTATTCAGCATAAACTTGAAATGAAAATATCTGATATTGAATTTCAGGGAGATGGCTCAAAAGCTACATTTTACTACACAGCAAATGACAGAGTCGATTTTAGGCTTTTAATTAAGGATTTTGCAAAAGAATTCAGTACAAGAGTCGAAATGAAACAAGTTGGTTTCCGTCAGGAAGCAGCTCGTTTAGGCGGAATTGGTTCTTGTGGAAGAGAATTATGCTGTTCAACATGGTTAACAGATTTTAGAAGTGTAAATACATCTGCAGCTCGTTACCAACAACTTTCTTTAAATCCTCAAAAATTAGCCGGACAATGCGGTAAATTAAAGTGTTGCTTGAATTATGAGCTTGACACTTACATGGATGCATTAAAAGATTTTCCGGATTACGACACTAAATTAGTGACTGAAAAAGGAGATGCTATCTGCCAGAAACAGGATATTTTTAAAGGATTAATGTGGTTTGCTTACACGAATAATTTTGCAAACTGGCATGTTTTAAAAATTGATCAGGTAAAAGAAATTATTGCCGAGAATAAACAAAAAAATAAAGTCTCTTCACTTGAAGATTTTGCTATTGAAGTAGTTTCAGAACCTGAAAAAGACTTTAATAATGCAATGGGTCAGGAAAGTTTGACTCGTTTTGATCAGCCAAAGAGAAAGAAAAAACCAAATCGCAAACGCAAACCAAATGCCGAAGCAGCGATTGTGGCTACTCCAAACAAACCTCAGGCAGTTTCAAATCAAAATAAACCTGCAGCAGGAAATCAAAATAAAGGGAATAATCCAAACAAAGGAAACAAACCGAATAATAACAAGCCGAATAAACCTAACAATGTAAACGAGAATAAACCGGCTGAACCTAGAAAACCTATAATTATTACTAAAAATGAGAATAAAAAATAGTGCGATTCTTCTTTTGGTAGGAATACTGCTTTTTTCTTGTGATAAAAAAAGAGTATTTGATGAGTACAAATCTGTTGGAAGTGCCTGGAACAAAGACAGTATTGTAACTTTTGATCTGCCAGTGTTAGATTCAACCAAAAAATACAATTTATTTATAAATTTGAGGGACAACAACAATTATCCATTCAAAAATTTGTTTTTAATTGTGGCTATAGAAACGCCAAGCGGTTTCACTAAAGTAGATACTTTAGAATATGAAATGGCAAAACCCGACGGAACCTTGTTAGGTAACGGTTTTACGGATATAAAAGAAAGTAAACTTTATTATAAAGAAGATGTAAAGTTTAAAGGAAAGTATAAAGTACACATCAAACAAGCCGTTAGAGAGTCAGGAAAAATCCCTGGTGTTCAGGAGTTAGATGGTATTACAGACGTAGGTTTTAGAATAGAACAAAAAGATTAGAAAAATAGTTATATGGCCATTAAGAAAAACAAGCAACCTAATAGTAATAAAGATATTAACTACTATAAAAAGAAATTCTGGAGAGTTTTTGCATATACCCTGTTGGGTATTTTAGCTTTCTTTTTATTTGCCTCATGGGGATTATTCGGATCGATGCCTTCTTTTGAAGATTTAGAAAATCCGGATTCTAATTTGGCAACAGAAATTATTTCATCTGATGGTGTAGTGATTGGTAAATATTTTAAAACCAACAGATCACAACTTAAATATTCAGATTTACCAAAAAACCTTGTGGATGCTTTGGTTGCAACCGAAGATGCCCGTTTTTATGAACATTCAGGAATTGATGGACGTGGAACTTTACGTGCTGCTTTTTCACTGGGAACCAATGGAGGAGCCAGTACCCTGACACAGCAGCTGGCAAAACAATTATTTCATCGCGGAGGATCTAGCTTTTTACCTTTTAGAATAGTGCAAAAGATAAAAGAATGGATTATTGCTATTCGTCTGGAAAGGCAATATACCAAAAATGAGATTTTAGCGATGTACTGCAACGTTTATGATTTCGGAAATTACGCTGTTGGGGTAAGTTCGGCATCTCAAACTTATTTTTCTAAAGAACCTAAAGATTTAACTATAGACGAATCGGCAATATTGGTTGGGATGTTTAATAATTCATCTCTTTATAATCCGTTGCGCAACCCTGTTGGTGTTAAAAACCGCCGTGATGTGGTATTGGGTCAAATGGTAAAAGCCAAGATGATTACTGAATCTCAAAAAAATAAGTATAAGGCATTACCAATTGCATTAAAATTCAAATTAGAAAGCCACCGTGAAGGAACAGCTACCTATTTCAGAGAATATCTTCGTGATTACATGAAAAAGTGGGTTGCCGAAAATAAAAAACCGGACGGTTCTGATTATGATATTTACAAAGACGGTCTAAAAATTTATACCACTATAGATTCAAGAATGCAGTTGCATGCCGAAGAAGCGGTTTCTGAGCACATGAAAAATTTGCAACAACAATTTTTCATCGAACAAAAAAATAATAAAAACGCACCATTTGTAAATATCACTAAGGCAGAAACAGATAAACTTATGATGCAGGCCATGAAAAACTCAACTCGTTGGGCCATCATGAAAGATCTGGATAAAAGCGAAGATGATATCATTGCTTCATTCAAAGTAAAAACAAAAATGCGCATATTTACCTGGAAAGGTGAGCGTGATACTACAATGACTCCAATGGATTCTATCCGTTATTTCAAACACTTTTTACAATCTGGTTTAATGGCAATGGAGCCTCAAACCGGAAATATTAAAGCGTGGGTTGGTGGAATCAATTATAAATATTTTCAATACGATCACGTAGGACAGGGAGCAAGACAAGTAGGTTCTACATTTAAGCCTTTTGTTTACGCAACCGCAATTGAGCAATTGAATATGTCTCCTTGTGATTCTATTCTTGACGGACCTTTTATGATTCACAAAGGGCGTCATAATGTTACTGCAGATTGGGAGCCAAGAAACTCTGATAACAGATATCGCGGAATGGTTACCTTAAAACAAGGTTTGGCTAACTCAATCAATACCATTTCTGCAAAATTAATCGATCGTGTAGGACCTGAAGCTGTGGTTGAGTTAACGCATAAATTAGGGGTTAAAACCGAAATTCCGGCACAACCTTCTATTGCTCTTGGTGCCGTAGATATTACGGTTGAAGATATGGTTGCTGCTTACAGCACATTTGCCAATCAGGGAGTGTATGTAAAACCACAATTTTTAAGCCGAATTGAGAATAAAAGCGGAGAGGTGATTTACGAACCAATTCCGGAATCTCATGATGTATTAAACAAAGATATTGCCTTTGCAGTAATCAAATTGCTTCAGGGAGTTACAGAAACCGGTTCTGGTGCACGTTTACGTACGCAAGGCGGTGGAAGTGGAGACAATCGATGGACGGGATATCCTTATATGTTCAAAAATCCGATTGCTGGTAAAACGGGAACAACTCAAAACCAGTCTGATGGTTGGTTTATGGGAATGGTGCCTAATTTAGTAACCGGTGTTTGGGTAGGTTGCGAAGATCGTTCGGCACGTTTTAAAAGTCTAACTTACGGGCAAGGTGCAACTGCGGCATTGCCAATTTGGGGTTATTTTATGAAACTTTGTTATGCAGATCCGGGACTTCAGGTTTCGAAATCAGAGTTTGAGCGACCAAAAAATCTTTCTATAAAAGTAGATTGTTATAGTGCGCCAAAAGTAAAAGATACTACTGTAACAGAACAAAATACAGACGAATTCGAACTGTAATTTAAATTCTTTTAAATATAAAATTATCCTTTTGTGATCTTCTGAATTTCAGAAAACACAAAAGGATTTTTTTTTGAATTGAGGGAAATTTTACCGCAAAGAGCGCTAAGATTTACGCAAAGTTCGCAAAGTATATTTATAAAAACTTTGCGAACTTTGCGCTTCTCCCTTTGCGGGCTTTGCGGTTAAAAAGTAGATTTTATTTTTTACGAAATCGTTATAATTTAATCTAAAAATGGTATTTTTATCAAAAATATACGGTAATAAATACCATTTGTTATGATTACAAAAAAAGTAAATAACGTTCAGGAGGCTACAGAAGGAATAGAAAACGGAATGACCATTATGTTCGGTGGTTTTGGTTTATGCGGCATTCCTGAAAATACAATAGCCGCATTAGTAAAAACAACAGTTTCAGATTTAACTTGTATTTCGAACAATGCAGGGGTTGATGATTTTGGTTTGGGATTGCTTTTGCAGAAAAAACAAATCAAAAAAATGATTTCGTCTTATGTAGGCGAAAATGCTGAGTTCGAACGCCAGATGCTTTCCGGAGAACTTGAAGTAGAATTGACTCCTCAAGGCACATTAGCAGAACGCTGTCGTGCGGCACAAGCCGGAATTCCAGCTTTTTTTACACCAGCAGGTTACGGAACCGAAGTTGCCGAAGGAAAAGAAGTTCGTGAATTCAACGGAAAGATGCACATCATGGAGCAAGCTTTCACAGCTGACTTTGCCATTGTAAAAGCCTGGAAAGGTGACGAAGCCGGAAATCTTATTTTTAAAGGAACCGCCAGGAACTTCAATGCATGCATGGCCGGAGCTGCAAAAATTACTATTGCTGAGGTCGAAGAATTAGTTCCCGTTGGTACTTTAGATCCCAATCAAATTCATATTCCGGGAATTATGGTACAGCGTATTTTTCAGGGAGAAAAATTTGAGAAAAGGATTGAGCAGAGAACTGTGAGGCAGAGAGCTTAATTATAATTAGATAATTATTAAGTAGCGCAACAATGTTGCTTTAATTGCAATTTATTTGTAATTCACTTGATAATAAAAGCATTATGTTTAATTACATAAAGTGAATGACTAAATAATGAGGTATTTTTTGAAAATATTTTTCCATTATTCAATTGCATAAAGTGAGTCATTATCTCATATCAAATTCTCTAATTGAAACATTAAAAAAAGACAAATTAAACTATGACTAAGCTTTTTTATATTATTCTGTTTTTATTATTGTCTTTTTCGACTTTTGCGCAATCAACCAATGAATTACGACAACAACTAAGTCAAATCATTTCGTCTAAAAATGCAACAGTTGGACTTTCAATAAAGGGA
>Ga0247740_1000155_pt1 | contig 35811 bp, 38 predicted proteins | sample UWRJL148409B2_FD_180942 | JGI IMG/M metagenome (GOLD analysis project Ga0247740, IMG submission 180942) | Plant litter microbial communities from Arlington Agricultural Research Station in Wisconsin, United States - UWRJ-L148-409B-2 | ecosystem: Environmental > Terrestrial > Plant litter >...
TCGTAGGTCGAAACTTGCACCCCTTCGACCAACAGGCGCAGCGCGTTGGCCACGTCGACCACTTGCACGCCCAGGTCGGAGGCCCGCGCGCGGTCGATGTACACGCCGATCTCCGGCTTGCCGGTGATCAACGACGAGTCGACGTCGACCGCGCCCGGTACTTTGCGGAACTTGGTGATGATGCTGTCCGAGTACTGCTCGAGCTTCTTCAGATCCGGACCGCTCAGGGTGTACTGGATTTTCGCGGTCGAGAAGCCACCGCCCGAGAATGCGCCGACTTCGGAGACCACGATCCGTAGATCCTTCGACTGCTTCGAGGTGATCTTCTGGCGCACGATGTCCATCATTTGATCTTGGCTCACCTTGCGATTGCCCGGGTCGACCAAGCGCACGTAGATATGAGCCAGATTCTGCGTCACCGCGTCGTCGTCACCGACCGTGGTCAACGTCGATTCGACGCCGCTGAGCTTGCGGATCTCACGGGCAATGCGCTCGCCCACGAGCTGCGTCGCGACCAGACCCGTGCCTTCGGGAGCGCGCACGGAAACGTTGAACTGCGCTTCGTCGTTGCGCGGCAAGAAGCCTTTGTCGGCCGCGCCCGCGAGCGGAATGCACGAGCCGAGCGTGGCGATACCGAGCAGCACGACCACCCAGCGGTGCGCCATGACGAAGGCGAGTACGCCGACGTACAGGCGCTCGACCGGCTTGTACACGACGTCGACCACGCGCTCGAGGATCGGCTTCTTGCCGCCTGCATGCTGCTGTTTCTTCAGCCAACGTGAAGCCAGCATGGGCGTCAGGGAGAAGCTGACGAGCAGTGAGACGGCAATCGAGAAGGCCATCGTCACGCCAAAGCTCTTCAAAAAGCGCCCCGGAATGCCGGCCATGAACGCCACCGGCAAGAACACCGCGATCAAAGACAGCGTGGTCGCCAAGACGGCCAGGCCGATCTCCTTCGTGCCGCTGCGGGCCGCCTCGTGCGGCTCCATGCCCTTTTCATCCACGTTGCGGAAGATGATTTCGAGAACGACGATCGCATCGTCAATCACGATACCCACGGCCAGAGCCAGCGCGAGCAGGGTGATCGTGTTGAGCGTGAACCCTTCGAACCACATGCACGCAAACGTGCCGACGATCGACACCGGGATGGCGATCGCCGCGATCAGCGTGCTGCGCACGTTGCCGAGGAACACGAGCACCACCAGCGCGGCCAAGATCGCACCGACGATCAAATGCTCTTTCACGGCGTCGACACTGGTGCGGATTACGCCCGAGTCGTCGCGCACGAGTTCGAGCTTGTAGCCGGGCGGCAGCGTCTTCTGAATGTCGCCCAGGCGGTACTTGATCTCGTCGGCCACCTGCACGGTGTTCGAGCCAGACTGCTTGCGGATGGCCATGACGATGGTCGGGTCGCCATTGCGTAGGGCCGAGCTTTCGACTTCTTCTGCGCCGTCTTCGACCCGGGCTACGTCTTGCACCAAGAGCGGGTGCGAGCCCTGTTGCTTGACCACGAGCTGGCCGATTTCTCCAGCGCTCTCGACGCGGCCGTGCACGCGCAGCGTGAGCTGCTCGGGCCCCGTATCCACTCGCCCGCCGGGCATGGTCAGGTTTTGGGCGTCTATCGCCCGTTGCACGTCGGCCGCGGTGATGCCAGCCGCGCGCAACCGCAGCGGATCGAGCCACACGTTCACTTGGCGCTTGCGCCCGCCCAATATCTTCACGCCACCGACGCCGCTGATCGTCTCCAGCTTGCGTCGCACGTTCTTGTCGGCAAACTCCGTCACTTCCGTGATCGGCCGACTGGACTTGAGCGCGATGTACATCACCGGCGCTTGATCCGGATCGAGCTTGGTCACGACCGGCAAGTCGATATTTTTGGGCAGATCCGGGATTACCGCGTTCAAGTGATCGCGCACTTCTTGTGCGGCCACGTCCACGTCTTTCTCGAGCAAGAACGTGATGAACACCTGGGACACGCCCTCGGCCGAGACCGAGCGCAGCTCGTCGATGCTGCTGATCGTATTGACCGCTTCTTCGACCTTGTCGGTGATTTCGGTCTCGACGTCTTCCGGAGCCGCGCCATTCAAGCGCGTGGTCACGGTGATGATCGGCAGATCGATCTTGGGGAAGCGGTCGACCCCGAGCTTGCCGTAACCGAACAGGCCGATCACCGTGACCAGCAAGATCAGAACGGTGGCGAAGATTGGACGCTTGATGCAGATTTCAGCTAACCATTGCATGGCGCGTTACTCGACTCGTTGACCGTCATGCATGGTCTTGGGCGGGTTGACGACCAGCGCGTCACCGATTTTGACGCCGCTCACGATTGCCATGAGGTCCCCCAGCTGTTCGCCCAGCTGCACCACGCGCTCTTCGATGTGCCCCGCGACCACCGCGTAGGTGCGCGGCGGGTCCAGATCTTTGCGCACCGTGGTCACGGGTACGACCACGGACGGCTTCTCCCCCACCTTGAGCCGCACGGTCGCGAACATGCCCGGGCGCAGCTTGCCATCAGCGTTCGGTACGACGGCTTCGACCACCAAATCACGCGATTGCTGGCGCACGTTGGGGCTGATGAAGCGCACCTTGCCGAGGAAGCCCTGCTCACCGTACGCGGAGACGCGAAACTCAACCGGCAAGTCCTGGCGAACCAGGGCGACGTTGGCCTCTGGCACACTCAGCTCCAGGCGCAGCGGGTCGATCGCGTACAGCGAAACCACACGTGTACTCGGCTGCACGTATTGCCCGACGTTCACGTAGCGTTCCCCGACGATTCCGGCGAACGGCGCGCGAATCGCGGAATCACCCACCATTTTGGCGGCGGAGCCGTGCTGCGCGGCGGCGGCCGCCACCGACCACTGCGAGCCCGTGCATTGGGACATAGTGCGGTCGAACTCGGCTTTGGAGATCGCCCCCGAATCGAACAGCTGCTTCGAACGGTCGCACTCCGTCTTGGCCTGTTCGGCCTGCGTCTTGGCGAATTGCTCTTGCGCCAGCGCCGCACGTGCGCTGAGCGCAGCCGCGCTGGCGTCGAGCGTAGCCAAGAGCTCACCCTTCTTCACGGTCTGGCCGCGCTCCACCTTCGTGCTCAAGACTTTGCCGTTGGCGTCAGCCGCGATGTCCGACTCTTTGTCGGCGAGCAGACTACCGGTGAGGGTGAGGTACTCCGGCACCGGCCGCTCGCTCGCGGCGGCGGTAGTGACGCGCACCGGGGGCTCCTCCTTGACCACGGGCGCGGGCGCGGCTTCGGAACGGTGGCAGGCGGGAATGGCTAGAACTAGGGCATACGAGAGAAAAAGAACGGTTCTATATCGGAGCATCGGAAAACCCATGGGGGTGAGCACGCGACGGGACCATTGTCCCGCTCGACCGAGAAGGAAACCCCGAAAAAGCCGGACCGCTTCGGTTCGATGCCCTGCTGATTGGGCTGGCAGGCGCACTCGCCAAGCGCGGGCGCGCCTTCTTAACGAAAAAATACAGAGCCCGAGTGAGGAACGCTCAACTGAGCAACACGCGCCTGAGGAGGCGTATCCCAAGTAGCAACACCATGGGCGAAATGTCGATGCCAGCGCTGCTTGGCAGCAACCGCCGAATCGGCCCGAGGAGCGGTTCGGTCAGAGTCCTAGTCACGTTCACGATCGGGTTGTCTTCAGCCAGGTTGAGCCACGACACGACCACCGAGACCAGGACGACAAATGAATACGCATCGAGCGCCAGCGAGAGAATGCCCACTCCCTTCGAGTAAGGCGGGCGCTGCGGCGTGGCAAACCGAGGCGCGGTTTAGGGTTGGAATGCCGGGCGAAACCTGGCACACTGAACAAATGGATAGCACCCCCACAGGCGGCGTCAATTACGAGAGCGTCCCCCTGGTCGAAGTGGAAATCGAAGGCACGGATTACCGACTCGACGCCGGCAAGCAAGGCACGGCCCTGTGCATCTCGACGCGCCCCGCGGGCTCTTGGGATTGGTCGTTCGGCGGTGAAGCACGTTGGGACGTGGGGTCGCTGCGCTGCAAGGCGTTCGAGCGGCGCACGCTCGATCAGCTGTCGCGCGCATTCAAAGAGGCGCTCGAGAACGCCAGCTGAGCCGACTGTCGATAGTTCGCACGACGCCGCTGACCCTGGCGTCGCGCGCGGCCGCCTCAGCGCGTGCGAAAGAAGTAGAGCGCGAGCTGCACGACGTACACGATCCCGAGGCCAATCAGCGTCATGTTCACGCCGCGGTCGAGCTGCTTGAACACCGCGCGTAGGCGTTGAGGCGCAAACAACTTGAGCGCATACAGGGTGACCGCGCTGAGGAGAATGATGCGCGACAGCATGCGGCGTTAGCCGGCCGACATCGCGTCGCGCAGCGCTTGAGTCAACGCACTGAGCGCCTTGTTCTTGGACGCGGCCGGCGCATTTCGGGCATTTCTGAGTAGCGTGCGCATGTGCTGACGTTCTGCGCGCGAGTACTGTTCGAGGAACGCCGCGAACTCGGCCTCGCCGCCGTCGAGCAGGCGCTTCCGCCAGTCGTCGGCGGGGGTGCTCGCACGGCGCGAGTTCGGGTGCGACAAGTCCTCCAGCCGTTCGCGCAGGAGGCCGAGGTCGAGGCCTCGCAATTCTTGACGAACCAGGCGCAGCGCCCGCGCGCGAGCACCGGGGCTGGTAATGCGCCGTGTGTCTTGCACGACGCGCAGCACCTCTTCACTGAGCTGTAGGCGCAATAAGTGACGCTCGCTGATGGTGGTGAGCGTCTTGGCGAACTCCATCCAAGCGGCCTCCGAGCGCTTACGCTCGGCACGCAGGTCCGTCCGCGACGTGAGATCTTCTTCCTCTTCCAGCGCGGGGTCTACGGATACTTCAATCGGTTTTCGCACGGGCGGACGATAGCGCGCTCGAAGCTCGGCTCAAGCGCGCTTTTCGCGAAAATATGTGGCTCAGCCCGGTGGCGCCGGCAAACGCAGGGTAATTTGCGTGCCCTCCCCGACCGTGGAACGCACGCTGACGCTACCGCCCAGCGCGTCGACCACGCTTTTGACGATCGCAAGGCCGAGTCCCGTACCCGAACGGTCCGCGTCGGTCGTGAAGAAACGCTCGAAGATGCGTGCCAAATGCGGCTCGGGGATGCCGGCGCCGTGATCTTCGACCGAGAGGGTTACCCAGCGCTCGCCGGCGCGACCACTCACGCGCACCAACACGGGGACGCGCGCAGGCGAAAACTTGAGCGCGTTGTCGAGCAAGTTGAGCAGCGCGGTCTCCAGATCGGCCGGGCGGGCAAAAACCACCGGTATGCTCGATGCGTATTCGAGTTCCACGCCGCCGTCCGGCCCTTGAGAGCGCGCAACCGCTCGCCGCACCAACGCCTCTAGATCTACGAGCGCCGGCACTTCTTCGGATGCGTCGATGCGGCTCAACTCGAGCAAGCGCGACACCAAGCGGTCGAGTCGCGCGGCGTCGAGCGCGATGTTCCCTAGAAAGCGCTGGCGCGCTTCCAACTCGTCTGCCGCCCCTTCGGCCAGCAGCTCGGCCGCGCCGCGGATGGAGGTGAGCGGCGACTTGAACTCGTGCGCGACGTCGGCCGCGAAGGCCGAAATGTAGCGATGCCGCGCCTCGAGTTTACGCGTCATCTCGCGGAACGCCTCGGCCAACTCGCTGATCTCACCGCCCCCGGCGACGGGCACATCGAGGCCTGCGTCGCCGGCGGCGATCCGCCGAGCGGCGTGTGCGAGGCGCTCGAGTGGGCGCGAGATCGTCCACGCGAGCAGCACGGTCATGCCGACCGTGAGCGTCAACGCCAGACCGAGAACTTGGGTCAGGCCGCGACGAATGCGGTGCATTTCTTGGAGCACGGGGGTGGTGGAGCGAGTGACGTAAACCGCGCCCCGCACCTGTCCGAGGTTACGTACGGGCTCGGCCAAGAACAAGAACACGGCGGGTGGTCGGCGCGCCACACGTAGCGCTGTGCTTCGCTTGCCATGGAACGCGTCGACCAGCTCATGGCGCGTTTGCAGCGGAGGTTCCGGCTCGTGAGTAGGCGAGCTGCGCGTCGAGCCGGAGAAGGAACGCTCGAATTCCGCCGCGACTTCGCGGGTCAAGAGCGGAGCACTTGGTTCCTTACCCTCCGGCGGACCGTTGCGATGCGAGTCGACCAACACACCGTGCTCGGCGTCGACCAAGCGAATGCGCGTCCTGGTTTGCAACGCGGCTGCGCTCAATTCCGCTTCCTGCGCGGGCGTACCGAAGGCTTCGCCGCGCGCAAAGCCGCCTTCGAGCGAGGTCTTCACGAGCACGGCCTGGTTCTGCATGTCGCGCTCCAACGCATCGAGCAGTTGCCGTTCGTACAAGCGCGCAAACTCGAGGCCCGCGACCGGCACCAGCACGACCGTCAAGTTGACGATCAACAGCCGCGTGCGAATGCGACCCAGGCCGCGGCGCAAGCGTGCGGCGAGCGAAGACCAGCGCCCGGCCATGCTTTAGGCGTCGCTCGCCTTGTAGCCCACGCCGTGCACCGTCGCGATCGGGTCGCCGCCCAAATTGCGGAATTTGGCGCGAATCCGTCGCACGTGGCTATCGAGTGTGCGCTCGGTGACGTGCAAGTCATCGGCATAGGCACGCTGCAGGAGCTGCGCGCGACTGAGCACGATCCCCGGACGCTCGATCAACGCGGCCAGCACTTGAAATTCGGTCGCCGTGAGCTGCACTCGCTGGCCGGCGAATGTCGCTTCGTGCCGCTCGATGTCGAGTTTGAGCGCTCCGTGGCACAGCGCGCGCGTTTCTACTTCCTTACTGGGTTCGACACTGGCGGCCTCGAAGCGACGCAGTACGGCACGTACGCGCGCGACGAGTTCCCGCGGAGAAAAGGGCTTCACCAAGTAGTCGTCCCCGCCGAGCTCGAGACCGACGATGCGATCGACCTCGTCGGCACGCGCGGACAGGAACAAAATCGGTGTTTGACGAACGCTGCGGATCTTGCGGCACACCGCCAGGCCGTCGAGCCCCGGCAGCATCACGTCCAGCACGACCAGGTCCGGCGGGTCACGCTCGACCGCGGCCAGGGCAAGCAGCCCATCGGCAGCCGAGCTGACGCGAAAGCCGTCCTTTTGTAGCGCGTACTCCACGACCTCGCGGATGCGCTTTTCGTCATCCACTATTAGGACGTGCTTGGCCAAGTGCATACTCTTCCGCTAGCGGCACGCAATCGAGCTCGAATGGCGGCCCATCCGAGCTCGTCCCGAGCATTTCGACGCGTGCCCATACCTCGGTGACGATATCACCGGCCTCTCCGGGCGAGGAGCCCGAGTAACGAGCGAACACCAATTGCGTGCGAAGCGCGGCAATCAGCTCGGAAAGCTCTTCCAAAGCCCGGCGGTCGCGGGCGGCGAGGCTTTGGAGCCGCGCGACATTCTCCAGGTGTAGCCGCGCAGAGGCCAGGGCGCGCGGCGACGCCGCGCGTTGTTCCAAGCGAGCCACGTGCTCTTCGGCCGCCTTCCGATCGAAGCCTTTCTTCGAGAGCAGACTCGTGAGCTCGGCGTAGCGCTCGGTGGCTCGCCGTAGCTCGCGCAGCAGGCGATCCACGGCGGACCGCGGCAATAGCGGCTCGAGCGGCGTGTTGCGCACGGCTTCGTGACCTTCGAGCAGGGCGGCCTCGGCCTCGGTCGCGGCCGAACGCTGCGTTTCGCGCTCGGCCTGTTGGGAAGCGAACAGAACCGGCAGCCAGAGCGGCCAGAGCGGCGCCGAGAGCAGCGCCGCGCCGAAGGCACGCGCCCCGCCGCGTGCGCGCCTGCGGTACACGACCACCCCGCCGAGCACGCCCGCCACGCCGTATAGAACGCCGAGGTCAGCGAGATTCATCGGGCACCTCCCCTCGCGGAGTCGTCAGGCCTTCCTCCGCGGCCGACGACACGCGACGGGTCGCGCGGTAGACCCCGACGCTCGACAACGAGCTCCGCTGCAATGCGTCCCAAAAGCTGCTTTCTCGGTGACGCAAGAACGGCACCGAGGCATCGCTCGGACGCCCCAAAAACGGGCGCAACATCCACGCCGCTTGCCCGCCCGTCGTCAGCAAGACTCCGGCAAATAAGCTCACGATCGCGAAGCCGCGCGCGTCGAAGCCGACACCCCGCAGGACCAGATCCAGCGCGGCAAGGCCCGCCAGCGCGTAGCAGCCCGCCGCTAATAATACCCCGGGGTGATACGATAAACCGCGATCGAAGCTCAGCCAAATCACGGGCGAAAGCGCCACGAGCACCAGCGCGCCCCGCCCCGCCGCCGCCAACGTGAGGCCAATCATGCCCGAAAAAGCCAACGGGCGACCGAGCCCGGCCGCGATGGCATGAAACGCGGGCACCACCAGCAGCATGGTTGCCAGCATGGCCAGCGGTAGCTTCACTCCCGAGTACAAGAGTTGCAGTCCCCCGCGCGAAGTGGCGAGCGTCGCTCCGAAAACTCCGGCTCCGAGCACCAGCGCGCTCAGCGCCGCCAGAAACAGCGGTCGCAGATCCCCACCGGCGCGGCTGCGTTCAGCGACTGCGCGCGGGGAACGGAGTAGTTCGTCGAACACCTGTAAAACCTCGGTGTTCATGCGACCCCCTTCAAAATCGGCAAAGTGTGCCAGACGCGCGCCGCGAGCATGATCGCGAACACGCAAAACGCGAACAGCAGCGCGTTGCACTTGAGTCGCAGTGCGGGCGCTAGCTCCTTAAGCATCGCGCGAACGGCGCTCGTCAACTGGTACAGGCCGATCCCCCCCGCCAACGTCAACCCTGCGCGGGTAACGAAGGCCGCCGCGTCCGGCGATTCGATGGTCACTGACAGCAGCGCGGCGCTCGGCGCCAGCCCTGCCAAAACGAAGCCTGCGCTGGCAAGTGAACGCGCCCCCGCCGAGACCATGGCGAGCGGAGACACGGGCGCATTCACCAGCGCCAACAAGACGAACAAAGCAGGGATGCCGAGCGTAGCGACGGCCGCGAGCCCTGCGCTCGCAGCCAGGGCGTGTTGAGCCAGCGACATGCCGCCGCTGCGCGCGCCGAGGGCCAAGCCGTACAACGCGGCAAAGCCCAGACCCGCAGCGAGGCGGCCCAGCTCGGCCGCGGCGCCTTGTGTTTCAGGTGCTGTGAGTCGGGCTCCGAGGGTTGGTGAAGACGCCGAAATGATTGTTGGCAAAGATTGTTCCATGGCGAGTCTCCTTTCGAGAAGTGCGGGCGGCGGCTGTCGCGTCGCTCACTCGATAGGGATAGCCAGCAATTGGCGCGATCTTGCGCAGTGAGAAAGGAGAATTACAGCAAAGGTCGTGGCGAAATGAAGGCGAACCTCGAGCCGATTCGGGCGGGGGTCCAACCGGTCGCAGAGCGATGCTATGAACGCCGAGCTCGCGCATGCTCTCGCTTCGCCTTACCGCCTTCACGGTGTCAGCTCTCGCCGCGCTCAACGCGTGCGGCTCGTCGCCTCCGCCGCGCGTCGCCGCAGCGCCCACGAGCGAACCCGAACCCGAGCAAAGCGCGCCGCGCGCCGCTCGCGCCCCGGAGCTGCCCGCCACCCTCGTCGTGCATCACCTGCGCGGCAATGAAGCCGATTTGCGGCGTTGTTTCTTTGCCAACCCGAGCCTGCGGGGCGCCGTGCGCTTCGCGTGGAAGCTCGACGTGACCGGCAAAGTGCGGAGCATTCGCCGTGAATCGTCGACGCTCAGCGACCCGCGCGTGGAAGCGTGCATCAGCCAGCGCGTCTCGGAGATCCGTTTCGGCGACCTGGAGAAGCCCAGCACCGCGCATTGGACCTTCGTCTTCCGCCTCGTCGACCCGCCACCAAAGTCGAAGTCCGGGCGGGCTGGCAAAAAACGAAAATCGAGACCCGGCGACGAACGCGGCGTGGCGATCGATCCGCGTTCGCCCGGTGTGCTTCCGACGGAAGCGATCGATAATGTGGTGCAGGCCGGATACCCGTTGTTCGCGCGTTGCTACCGTGACGGCGTGAGCCGCGACAACGGCCTCGACGGCACGGTGCGCTTGAACTTCGTAGTCGGCTCTGCGGGTGCCGTGTCCGAGGTCAGCGACGGCGGCTCGGATCTGAGCGATCGCCAAGTCGTCGACTGCATTGCGGAGGGCTTCTACGCGCTGCGCTTCCCCGAGCCGCAAGACGGCAACGTACAGGTCTCGTATCGACTGGGCTTCGAGGCGGGGTGAGCCGCGCTCAGCCCGCGTGTTTGCCGTAAATCCGGCCGCCGCGCGCGGCGTAGTTCGCGAGCACGGCGCGCGCTTCTTCGCGCAGCAAGCCTTCGGTTACGGCAATCCCTCGCCTCCCCAGCACCTCGGCCCACGCGGCGGGCTTGGGCCCTTCGTCGAACCCCACTGCTTCTGCGTCGGCGGTATTCGCGCCGCACACGAGACGCCGCACGCCCGCCCAGACGAGCGCGCCAAAACACTGGCAGCAGGGCTCGGTGCTCGCGAACAAGGTCAGTGGCGGCGGACTGAGCGATTCCGGACCGAGCGCCGCCTGCGCGCGCATCAGCGCGACAATCTCCGCGTGCGCGATTGAAAAGCCGCTGCCCAGCACCAAGTTCACGCCCGCCGCGAGCAAGCGATCGCCCGCGAACACCGTACCTCCGAAAGGCCCGCCGCCGCGCGCCACGTTCTCTTGTGATAAGCGCACCGTGAGCGCCATGCGCGCTTCGTCCGTGACCAGCGGCTCGGCAAAAGATGTCACGAATTCGTCGACCCAAGCCGGGATCTGCAAAACGAGCTGACTCGTGGCCATGAATACTCCGCGGGTTGATTGGATTGGTCGTCACCTGGCGTCGGTGGGCGCACGCCGAGGGTAACGCAGACCCAAGCCGGACTGGGAATTCATCCGGCTGGATGCCGGGAAAATCGTCGAAACCATCGAGAATTGCCCCGAACCAGCAAGCGCGTTCAGTTCGGCCCGAGCGCGGGCATGCGGAAGCCGCGAACCGGTGACGGACAGCGCACGGCTCAGCCGAAGTGATACGCGGACAGGCGCAGATCCAAGATCTTGCCGTTGTATGGCACGTGCGCGCGGTCGGCCCCCGCCGCGCCCGCGATCACCATCAATGGCAATAAGTGCTCTTCACGAGGGTGCGCTTGGCGGGCCGATGGCGCATTCGCCCAATCACCGAGGCGCTGGTCGCGCTCACTTTGCTCGAGCGTGACCGACTCACGCAGCCAGCTATCGAAGGCTTCCGCCGCGTGGCTCGACTGAGGGCCGAACGCGCGCAGGTTGTGGAAAGTCATGCCACTGCCGACGATGAACACGCCTTCGTCGCGCAGCGGCGCGAGCGCGCGACCGAGCGCAAGGTGCTCCTTTGGATCGAGTCCGCGCTTGAGCGAGAGCTGGACCGTGGGAACGTCTGCGTCGGGATAGGCGAGCTTCAGCGGCACGAACGTGCCGTGATCGAAGCCGCGCTGGTCGTTCTCCGCGCTCTCGAAGCCGGCGCTGGTGAGTAACTCGCGGACGCGTCGAGCGAGGGCGGGTTCCCCCGGTGCGGGCCAAGTGATCTCGTACGATTCGGGGGGAAAGCCGTAGTAATCGAAGAGCAATGGTGGCTTGGCATTCGTCATCACGGTTGGCACGGCCTCTTCCCAGTGCGCCGAGATGACCAAGATCGCCTTGGGAGGCGAATGCGGAACGCGCGCCACGGAACGCAGGTACGTGGCGAGCTCGGCTTGCTCTGCCTTGCTGCCGATGCGCAGCTCGACGAACGGCCACGGACCGCCGCCGTGCGGCAGGAACACCACCGGCTGTCGCGCCGCGGGGCCGCCCGTGCGCGCGCTCTGCCGGATCGATTCCGTCGCAGCGCCCTCCGCGACAGGCAACGCGGCGGCGCCAATCGCGGCGCCGGCCAGACCGGCGGCAATCGCGACTCGACGGGTAACGGGGACGGCGGCTTTCTCGGTCATGACCCAATGCTCCTCGGGGAAATCCGAATCGATACCCTCAAGTATGGGCAGCTTCCGCCTCCGCCACTAGGCCCCGCCTTGCTTCAGACCGTTGCCGGTCGGCAACGGTTGAGCGCCGAGCTCCCGGTTTGCCGCGCGCAGGAGCTCAAATGGCGGCTAATTTGCGGCGATTGAACGCGACCGCATCCGCATAGCGCACACCACTACCGCCAAAGATGTCGAGCGCCGAACCGATCGTCAGATCGACTCGGTCTTGGCTAATTTGGCTGACTTGCTCGAGGTCGTCGAGCGATTTCGCTCCGCCGGCATAGGTGCTGGGGATGGGTGACCAAGCCGCGAGCTTCTCAACCAGCTCGGCGTCGACACCGAGGCACAATCCTTCCACGTCGACGGCGTGGACCAAAAACTCGGCGCACGATTCGGAGAGGCGAGCGAGGCTCGCTTCCGATATCGCCAGGTCCGTAAACGTTTGCCAGCGGTCGGTCACGACCCAGTAGTCGTCTCCCCTTCGACGGCAGCTGAGATCCAGAACCAAACGCTCCTTGCCGACGGCTCGCTCGAGCCGAGCCAAGCGATCGAAGTCGACCCGAGCCGCTTGGAAGAGCCAAGAAGTGACCACGATGTGGGAGGCTCCAGCATCTAGCCAGCCCGCGGCGTTGTCCGCGTTCACGCCGCCCCCGAGCTGAAGCCCACCGGGGTAGGCGGCCAGGGCTTCGCGAGCGGCGATCTCGTTGCCCGGGCCGAGCAAAATCACGTGACCTCCACGCAGCCCGTCGTTTCGATAGAGGGATGCAAAGTCGGCGCTCGATTTGTCGGAGACGAAATTAGTACGCAACGCTTCCGCCGGGCCCGCCAGGGTCCCCCCGACGATCTGCTTCACTTTGCCTTCGTGTAGGTCGATGCAAGGACGGAACACCCGCAAACCATAGGAGGGCACGCGCCAAAGCGCCAGCGTTCACGGCAAACCGCGGCGAGGCAGGGCCGCGAGGGATGGTTGACACGCGCGAGGAGCAGCGATGTCGAAGCGAACCAGACTGGGCGTTGGGTGCGCCGCTCGGCTATGGTGGGCGCGTGGACCGCTTACTCTTTCTAGGCGTTGGAACGATCGCGAGTGCGGTGCAACGCGCCCTGCCCGAGTTGCCCGCCGCGGGGACCACGCGCTCGGCGCCCGACGGACGCTTCGCGGCGATCACGCCCGTCGCCGCGAGCGATCTCGAAGCGATCCGGGCGGCCGCTTGCGGCGCGAGCGTCGTGGTCTCATTTCCGCCTGATGGAAAGTCGGACCTCGTATGGTCCAAGCTCGTCACGGGCGCGGAGCGCATCGTCTACCTGTCCTCGACTGCCGTGTATCCCGCTGACGCGGCGCGAGTCACGGAGGCGAGTGCGGTCAGCGCCAGCAGCGAGCGCGCGGCCGCTCGCTTGACTGCGGAACGACTATGGCTCGACGCCGGCGCGAGCGTCGTGCGCTTACCGGCGTTCTACGGTCGGTCTAGCGGACTGCACATGAGCCTGGCGCGAGGCACCTTCCGCATGCCCGGTGACGGAAGCAACGTCGTGTCACGCGTGCATGAAGACGACGCGGCGCGCTTCGTGTGCGCCGCATTGCGCGCGCAGCCGGGCTCCCAGCTCCTGGCGGGAGACGAAGAACCCGCTCCAGTGGCGGAAGTCGTGCAGTTCGTGTGTTCGCTGTTCGACCTGCCTCACCCGCCGCACAGCGAAGGAGACCAGATCCCGCTCTCCCTCCGGTCGAATCGCATGATCGATAGCGCTGCAACGCGCCGGCGGTTCGGGGTCAGGCTCGCTCACCCAACTTATCGTGAGGGCTACGCCGCTATTTTCAATCACTTACGAAATCACCCGGGCGTTATTGACGCGGGGAATTCAGCCGGGTAAAATAGCCGGTCATGGCTTCAGCCCCCCTCACTTATTCCGCGTTCTCCGGCGACCGGCTGATCGCATTTGGTGTGCTGGCCGACGTTTTGAGCGCGGCCAAGCGCTACGTCGACACCACCGAAGACCCGCAGTTGCTCATTTTCGAGGACCGGACGGGCCGTCAGGTGGACTTCGACTTTCGGGGCAGCTTGGACGAAGTACTTGCCCGCGCGCTACCCAAGCCGGAGCGAACGGGCCCCGGGCGACCAAAGCTGGGAGTGATCTCGCGCGAAGTTTCACTCTTGCCGCGTCATTGGGAATGGCTCGAGGCTCAGCCACAAGGCATCTCCGCCGGGCTGCGCCGCTTGGTCGAAGAGGCTCGCAAGCAAAACCCCGGCGAACAGCGGGCGCGTAAAGGGCGCGAGGCGCTCAATCGTTTCATGACCGCGATCGCGGGCAATCGGCCCAACTACGAGGAAGCAACACGTGCCTTGTTCGCTCCAGACAATGCGCGCTTCGAAGAACTGATCGCCGATTGGCCCGAAGACATTCGCGCGCATCTGTTGCGCGTACTCGAAGAGTCATTGGTCGAGTCGGCCGACCCCGACGATTGATCGCTCAGGGAGCGTCCGCGATGGAGTACTCGAAGCCGTAGGAATGGTTGCCGTCGCTGATCTCGATCGTCATGCGCCCGGACAGGCCCTTCAGCTCTCCAGTAGCAGAGTCGGGCACCACGCTCACGCTCAGCTCGCCCTTGCCGCGCGTCATCGTGCCGCTGTGCTGCAGCACGAAACTTCCGCTCTTCCCTTGCAAGCTGCCGGTCACGCGCTCGATTGCCACGTAGCCCGCGGAGCCCTTCACCAGCGCGCTGCGAGCGCCGATCATCTCGACCGTGCTGGAGGCCGTGAGATCACCCGAGAACTGCTTCTTGATCGACACCCGACCGATGCTCGCACCGTCGTTCACATCGTACGGCGGTTCGGGACTCATCGTGACTTCGAAAGTGCCAGCGGCCAGGACGTTCATGAGGGGATGGTACACCGCCTCGCCAGCATGAACAGCACCCTGGCGAGGCAGTGCTCAGCGCCCGCCCCGCGCGAACACTTTCCACGTGGCGCGAGCGCGCGCCAAGGCAAGGCTCGTGGCGTTCGACTTTTGCAGGTGCTCAATCAGCGCGTCGAGCGTGGTGACGTCCCGGGGGAAGCTCTCGTCACGCGCGGCCTCGCGTGCCATCTCACCGACGGGAGTCCGGAGGCTCTTCTGCTTGGCTAACCAGTCGTAGAAATTCGTGAATGCGGCCATGGGGGGCAGTGCTTAGCACGCTCCGCCGGCTCACCCGATGGAAACTCCCAAGATTTTGCCGATGCCCGCCGTCACCGCCATGGCCAGGCCCCCGCCTAGGCAGACACGGAGCGCGGCCCGGGCCATTGGCGCGCCACCCAGGCGTGCGCCGACGGCCCCGAGTAGGCCCAAGCCGAGCAGCGATAGCCCGGCGATCGCCGGAATGCGCAAGCTGGCAGGCGCGACGAGCAAGGCCACGATGGGCAAGGTGGCGAAGGTGCCGAAGCTGACCGCCGAAATCCACGCGGCTTGTAGTGGGCGGGCGAGGGACTCGGGATCGATGCCGAGTTCGTCGCGCAAGTGCGCACCCAGGCGATCTCGTTCGCTGAGTTGTTCGGCCACGCGCAGCGCGAGATCGGCATCCAGACCGCGCTGCATGTAGATCATTGCCAGCTCGTTCAGCTCTGCGCGTGGTTGTCCTTCTAACTCGCGCTTCTCGAGTTCGATGTCCGCTCGCTCCGCATCACGATGAGAGCTGACCGAAACGTACTCACCCACCGCCATGGACATCGAGCCCGCGACCAGACCCGCGACACCCGAGATCAGGATCGCGTCGTTCGATGCAGCCGACGCCGCGACACCGATCATCAAGCTCGCGGTGGATACGATCGCGTCGTCTGCGCCCAACACGGCGGCGCGTAACCAGCCTGCGCGCTGGCTACGATGAATTTCGCCGTGGGCTGCGCGACGCGCTCTGTCACTCGTGCTTTGCATCTCGTACAACCTGTGGGGCTTGAGCCATTTTTCGAATCGTCAATTAGCGCGATGCTGCCGCGACGCATCGAACCTTCAAGTAGCGGATAGTGTGTCAGTTTTGTTCTTTCAGATCTGAAATGCGACTGTTAATCGGTCGCGAGCCCTTGAATTCCCTCGGGCTGGCGGTTATTCAGCCCGTACCTAACTTTCATAGACTGACTAGCGGAAGCTGAAATATCGTGTCTTGCGAACGGATCATTACAAAAGACGGGTTTTCAACCGTCGATCGTCTGCGCCGCGCCATCATGGCGGCGTGTGCGGCATTTGCGATTGGCCTTTGGTTCACCAGCTTCGCCGGCGCGGCCGCGCCCTCTTTGATGGAGCGTTTGATTTCGGCACAAGCCCCCTTGCAGTCGAAGCTCGACGAACCGGTGGACCCGCACGAGCTTGCCTCTGCCATCGCCAGTGTCCCCAAAATCACACGCGAATGGGCCGCGCTGATTCTCACGGTCGCCGCTCACGAGTCCGCGCTCAGCGCGCGTATCGCGCGTGGCGAGTACAAGGACTACGAGGGTGACTCCTTCCGCAACCACGAAGGGAAAGTGCAGCACCGCGCGTGGGGCTTGTGGCAAGCGCACAAGAACCGCCTGAACGAGAGCGCGTGGGGCTCCCCCGACATCGGCGTGCAGACGGAAGAGGCGGCGCGCGCGCTGCGCCGCGCATTTTATACGTGCAACGGCAAGGGCCGCTCCCACTCTGATTGGGCGCGTTCGACGATCAACGCCTATAGCGGCCGCCGCTGTGATGCCAGCTGGCCCGGGCTCGAAAAGCGCCTCAGCACCTACAAGCAAGTGCTTCACGCACTCTGATTTCGCTGCATGCGCCTGACCAGGCGTTGTCTAGCTTGTTGTCTCGGCGCGCGGGCCTAAGCTGCATCAGCAGGATGCCCACCACTACAGCTCGTCTCGAGCGGAGCAGATGACCGCGCGCCCCCCCGGAACCGTCGCCGAGGAGCGCCGAGTGGCCGAGGCCGGCGGCGGGGATCCCTTCGACGTCGAGGTCTTCTACGATGGCGAGTGCCCGCTCTGCCTGCGCGAGATCGAGATGCTGCGACGCAAGGACGTCGAGCATCGCATTCGGTTTACGAACATTGCTGACGAAAACTTCGATGCAAGCTCGCTCGGCATCGAATGGGCAACGCTCATGGAGCGCATTCACGGGCGCTTGCCCGATGGGACCATCATCGAAGGCGTGGAGGTGTTTCGACGCCTGTACGCCGCAGTGGGCTTCGGGACCGTGGTTGCCGCGACGCGCTTGCCGCTGATAGCTCAAGTCCTCGATCTTTCGTACCGGGCGTTCGCGAAAAACCGTCTGCGGCTCACCGGGCGCTGCTCGGACGAGGCGTGCCCCACGCACGGCCGCGCGAAGGCTAAACTTTAGCGCTCCGCTTCGTGCTCGTTCGCCGGGTCGCGGCTTTCCTTTTGGTTGTGCTCTTCACCGCACGCTTCGGCATAGCGGGAGACACTGGCGGCTTGGCGGCGCGGCTCGGCGAAAGTGCGCGTGCGACAACCTCCTCGGACGGCTGACTGGCAATCTCCGCACCTCGGGCCCCTCCGTCAACGACTTGGGGTGTCCGGGTCTGTGCCAGCCTGAGCCACGGGCCCGCCCCCTTTGCCGCAAGCCCGCCGCCAAAACCGTTCATTAGTCGGTGTTTCCTCGTAAAATGAGGAACGTCCCCAATGGCGCGAGCATTGCTAAGATAACCAGTCATGAAGCTCCGTTCCCGCTTGGATGTTTTCAGTGCCACGCTCCTGTCCGCTCTCGGAGCGACTCAGCTCGTCGCATGTGGCGGCACGTCCGTGTTCACGAGCAGCGATGCGGCCGGTGCGGGTTCGGGGGGCTCTGGCAACGCACCCGGTAGCGCGGGCTCGAACCCGGGCGGCTCCGGCAACAGCGCCGGCGTCAGCGGCTTCAATACGGCCGGCTCGACCGCGGCAGGCAGCGGTAACGGCGGGACTAGCAGTGGGGGCACGACCGGCAGTGCGGGCGGTGGCGGTGTTGGGGCAAGTGCGGGTGCAACCAACAATCATTTCCCCTGCAAGAATCCGCACGACGAAGGCAATGGCTTCGTCCAGTGCGATGACTTCAGGCATCGGCGCGAAGCGGGTACGTGCACTTCGCACGTACCGCGCGCCAATCCAGTACCCACCGAATCGGCCAGCACGTGCACGTACGACACGGATTGCACTGCAAAGCCCCACGGCTGGTGTCAGCCCAACATTCAAATCGCGGGTTCTTCATGCAACTACGGCTGCGTCCAGGATACGGACTGCGGAGAGAATCAGCTCTGTGAATGTGGGGAACCCGTCGGCCGCTGCGTCCGCGCGGAGTGCACTTCCGCTGCAGACTGTGCGAGCGGCTTTTTATGCAAGGGCTACGACGCGAGCCAAGGCTGTGGAAGCATCGTTTATGCGTGCCAGTCTTCCACTGACGCTTGCGGCAGCGATCGCGATTGCAATCCGAACATGCAAACGGGCGGCGTGCTCACCGGTAAACAGTGTGTCCTCGGTGCGGCGAGCATCGGCTTTCAATGCGTGCCCGGCGGCTGCGCCATCGGGCGTCCGTTCTTGGTCGAGGGGGCGGAGCGCTTGGCGCCCAGCCGCGCGCGGCGCGACTGGAGTCAGCTCGCAGTGCTCCCGCGACTCTCGCAGCTGGACGAGGCCGTGCGCGCGCATCTGGCCGAGCAGTGGACGCGTCTCGCGCTGATGGAGCACGCTTCGATCGCCGCCTTCGCTCGGTTCAGCCTGCAGCTACTGAGCCTCGGCGCCCCTGCGGAGTTGATCGAACTCACCACGTCCGCCATGGCGGACGAAACCAAGCACGCGCAAGCCTGCTTTGCGATCGCGAGCACCTTGAATGGCTCCGCAGTAGGCCCGGGGCGACTCGCGATCGAGCGTAGTTTGGACGAATCGTCTTTGGAGGAGATCGTGTTGAACACGATTCGCGAGGGCTGCGTAGGCGAAACCGTGGCCGCGATCGAAGCCCGAGAGGCAGCCGAGTACACCACCGATCCTGCGCTGCGTTCACTGTTGCTCGTGATTAGTGACGACGAAGCGCGCCATGCCGAGCTGGCATACCGCTTCGTGAAGTGGGCGCTGGCGCAGGGCGGGCCCTCGCTCGAGCGCGCGGTAAGTCGTGAATTCAGCTCTCTTGCCGCCCCGTCGCGGCCCGTTCAGCGTGCACTGAGCGCCCGGGAAGAAGCGGCGCTTCGACACGGAATCGTGCCGGGCGCGCTGCGCGACGCGATCCGCGCGCGAGCGATCACGGACGTAATTTTGCCCTGTTCCCGGGCTCTGTTGGCAACCGACGCGCGCAACGCATACGCCGCGACTGTCAGCGCCTGACGTCGACGGGTTCACGACATCAGGCGTGATTGGGCGCGAGCAGTACTTGGAACGCGCGCCCGACGGACAGTACGTTCGCGTCCGCGCCGCTGTGGTGCACGTGATGAGTCGCGGAAAGTTGGCTACCCGGTGAGCAGCAGGCCAAGGTAAACGCCGCGTCCCAGCGCAAGAGCGCGAGGATGCGGTCGACGCCAACGTGCGCATGCACGAACGTGACGAGCGTGCGCATCACGGGCAGATCATTCAGCTCCGCGGCCACCGCCTCGATGCGCGCTTTGCGCCATTCGAAGCGCTCGATGCCGTACTGATCACGCCAAGCTTGGACGATCGGCTCGTTGAGCACGGGGTCGACGCTGATGTTGAGGGCAGCGGTCTTGATCGAAAACAGAGCCGCCGTGCGCGCGTGCGCGCCGTCACCGATGTGCAGCACGCGCACGGGCTCGCCCGGGCGAATCAGCGGGCGCAGGTGTTCGAGCGCCGAGAAGCTCTCCGTCAGTTCTTTCGCCGGCTTGGGACCTTTCGCAAACAGTGGCCAAAGCGCGGCGAACGATTCGCGACGCATCAAGCGGTCCAGATAAGTGCTCTGCCCGTCGACATGGCATGCATGTTCGGTGCACGGGTCGCACGCGTCTCGGTCGCTCACGCGCCGCACCCTAGCTCGGGAGCGGCGCGCGCGTGCGCCAATTCAGCCGAGCGCCGCGAGGACGCGATCCAGCGCCTGATAGCTCTCGTTTGCGCCGCCCTCCATGCCCGAATGCATCATGCCGTCGCGCTCGGCGACGGTGTGGAAAATGCTGATACTCACGAGCTTGGTGCGGCCGTCCGCGAGTTGTTCCAAGGTCATGGTTTGGATCGCCACGTGCGCCGGCATGCCGTCCCACTCGAAGCTGGTGACGATCCGCTCGAAGGGCACGATTTCCCGGTAACGGCCCTCGAAGCCGTGGGCTCCGTGGTCACTATGTTCCACGTAACGCCAGTGACCGCCGCGCTCGAACTCATAGCGTTCGATCACCAAGCGGTTGCCCCTCCCCCACCACTGAGCAATCAGTTCGGGCTCGGTGAGCGCTTGCCAAACGCGTTCACGCTTGGCGTTGAAGATCCGTTCCATGCGGATCTCGCGGTCGCTCGGAGTGCTGAGGACGGCGCGTGGGGGTGCGGTGACTGCAGTGTTCATCATTCGCTTCCTTTCGTGCGCTCGAGGAATGCCTCGAGGTGATCGAGTTGCTCCGTGAGCATCTGCTGATAGGCGCTGATCCAAGCCGACTCGCCTTCCAGGCGGCGCGGACCGAGCTTGCAGCTGCGGACTCGCCCCACCTTCTCGGTGGTGAGCAGGCCCGCATCCTCCAAGATCGACACGTGCTTCTTCATGCCGGTGAGTGACATCTCGAACTTGGTCGCGAGATCACTGATCGAAGCCTCCCCCCGCCCGAGGCGCTCCAAGATCCCGCGCCGCGTTTGATCGGACAACGCGGCGAACGCGCCATCCAGCTGGGTCGCAAACTGAACCATCTAGTTCAGTATAGAGCGACGGCTACGCAGGGCAAGGGTTTTGAGCCAAATCCAAGAACTCCAGCGGTCGAATCGGCCCAACGACCGAACGCCTATCAGTGCGGTGCACGAGCTGAGTCAGGCCGCAGAGTTGCTCTGACTGCCTCGGCGACCCACCGCCAGCGTCTCCGCCCACCAGGCAAGCTCGTCGAACATGGGGCCCGTGAGCTCCGCGAGGTACGGAAAGTCAGCCAGCGTTTTACCTTCGCGCAAGAGACCGAGCATTTCGGTGCGGCCGATGTGCACGGCGAACTTCAGCGTGGCCACCTGCATCTCGGCGAGGATACCGCGCAAGTGCTCGACTGCGCGCGCGCCACCGACGCCGCCGTAGCCGACGAAGGTAGCGGGCTTGCGCTTGGTCTCGGGGGCCAGATAGTCGAGTGCGTTCTTGAGCACGCCGCTCAGGCTGTGGTTGTACTCCGCGGCCAAGAACAGATAGCCGTCGAGTTCGGCCATCTTCGCGGACCAGCGCTGGGCGACGGGGTTCGCCGAGGGCGCGTACGCCGGCGGGACCCTCTCCTCGAAGAAGGGCAGCGGGTAGTCGCGGAGATCGACGACCTCGTACTGTGCGTCAGTGCGCTGCGCAGCGAGACTCGCGGTCCAGGCGCTGATTGCGTCGCCTAGGCGGCCGGGCCGCGTGGTGCCGAGGATGATGCCGATTTTCAGCTTCGAATTCATGTTCACTCCTGTGGGTGGCAGAGAGTGACTTATCGAGCTTGCCTCGCGCATGCCGCAAGACGGCACCTTTTCCGCAATTACTTACGATTTGGTAAGCGTGGCTTCGGGCGCGGTTTCTGCTTTGACTTGCGCGTCTCGATCGTAGACGCGCCTCGACTCTTCGAGCCCAGCGCGATTCGCGATGACCCACGCCGCGATTGGGCTCAGGGCCTCGCGCAGCGACTTGCCACGCGGCGTGACCTCGTATTCCACGCGCGGCGGCACGGTCGCGTACACGGTGCGAGTCACGAGCCCATCACGCTCCAAGACGCGCAAAGTCGCGACCAACACGCGCTGCGAGATCCCCGCCACCGAACGGTGCAGCGCGCCGAAGCGAAGCCGCCGCTCACCGAGCGCACCCAAGGTCAAGATCGACCACTTGTCGCCCACGCGCGCGAGCATCTCGCGGATCGGCAAGCAGTCACCCACTCGGTGCTCTGGGATCGGATCGCCAATCAGGTCGTCCATGTGGAAGGATATAGCACCCGCTCTGCGGCCTTCGTGGCGAACGCCGTTTCCGCTTATTTTTATGCGGTTCCCGCTACGGAACCCAACCCGGCAACGCCGCGGCCTGCTTCAGCCAAGACGCGAGCTGGGCTTCGTCGAGCGTGTCGTGTTCGTGAATGTGCAGGTAGCGCGTGTTCGGGTCTTTGCTGAGCCCGGGCGGATTCGGCTCGAGCTGCGTGCCGCGAAAGAACGCCACTTTCACGTAGCGCGTGAAGACGTGGACCCCGAGGAACCAGCCGTTGCCTTCGATCCCGTACAGCGGCGAGTTCCACTTCACGGCCTTCTGCACCCGCGGCACGTGCTTCATGATCAGCGCGTCCAACCGGGCACCCAAGTCGCTCTTCCAGCCGGGCATGGCCGCGATATAAGCCTGCACTGGGGCGTCACCATCACCCTTGGCGATCTGGGGATTGCCGCCGGAGAGCAACTTCATCTTGCTCGTGCTCGCTACGGGCTTGGGCCGAGGCGCGGCCTTGGCTTTCGACTTGGAACGCACCGGCTTTGCTGTCTTTGCTTTTGCCACGACCGTCGCTCGCGCCTTCATGGCGCAGGATTCTGTCTCGGTTCACTGCATTCGTCACGGTGTCATCGCAGACGGCTCTGCTCGAGCCGGGTTTGCCGCACGGGGCCGGTGCTGCTAGCGGGTCAGCGGTGATGAGCGAGGCAGCGCCGCGACCGACCACTCTCCAACTTTTCGGGCGAAGCAGCTCGCATTTCACGCGCGTTGCTCGAATGTTCGCCAGCGAACTCCAAGTCGAGCACGCATTTCGACCCGTGTTCGACCTCAACGCGCTCGACCCGAATGCCTATGGCGACAATCCTGCGCTGAAGTTGCCGGTGTGGGTCGACGAGCAAGGACCGCTCTTCGGCGCCGAGAACATTTGCCGCGAACTACGACGCCGCTCGGGGGTGCCGCTGAACCGCGTGCTGATGCGCGGCGAGCTGCCGAGCCGCGCGCTCGCCAACGCCGAAGAGCTCACCTTGCACGTGATGTCCGCAGAAGTGTCGCTGATCATGGCTAAGGTCGCGGGCGACGGTCACCTTGCGCCGCCCAAAGTAGCGCCCAGCTTGCACAACTGCTTGCGCTACCTCGACCGAGAACTGGGCGCGAGCCTCGCCGCGCTGCCAGCCGACCGCCAGCTCAGCTTTTTCGAAGTTTCGCTGTTCTGCGTGGTCACGCACCTCGAGTTCCGCGACGTCGCCGACACCTCGCCGTTCCGCCAACTGCAGGATTTTTGCCGGCGATTCGGCGAACGTGCGAGCGCGAAGGCGACGAGTTATCGCTACGACGCGGAGTGACCGGCATCAACGCGGCGTACGGGGCTAAGTGAGCGCTTGGGTTTGGGGGCCACGTTGAAAAGTGCGCGCTCGCCGTAGCGTTCGACAGAGTGGCCTACGCGACCGGCGTTGTTCGCTACGGCGGCCACGCCGGCCCGCCCGTGGGGACGGGTGGAATTTGCGGCTTTGCGTACGCGACCGGGCTGAAGCGGAAAAGCCGAAGCACCGCTCACTTGATGTGATGCGCAATGGCCACTTCAGCCCCGCCGCGGTTCACGGCAATGTTCAATTGAGAGGCAGTGCGAAGTCGGGCGTATGCTTCCAAAGCTTTTTCGGGACTGCCCATGTTGAAGCCGTTGATCGCTTCCAAGCGGTCTCCAGTCCGCAGACCGAGGCTGCCCAAAAGCGTATCGGGCTTGATGCCGAACAGGCGAATACCGAGCACTTTGCCATCCTTCGATTCGGGCACGATGCGCGTGGACTTCATCAGCTCGGCCTGATTTTCCAAGATCTTGTCGACGGCGGAGCGGTCGATGTTGAACTCGGTGTCGCTGACCTTTTCAATCATGGACTTAACCTGGGCCAGCAAACCGCCGGCATTGTCGGTCGGGGGCGATGACAGCGGTCGTGAGGGATCAGCGGATGCCGCCGCCGAGGGCAAGGTCGGCCGGGCCTTGAACAACATGGCCTGGCACAACGTGCTGCCCGATGAGAGCCAAACCGCCGGCGTGTTCTCGCGCGGGTTGAAGCCGATGAACTCCACGATCTTGCCTCCCACGTCGTCACCCACGCGATGCATGCGCGGCCGCTGATCACCCGGCGCTTGTAGCGCAGCGACGGACAAACGCGGGTCGTCCGACTCGGTGACGATGTAAACGCTCGGCGCGTCACACACGGGCGCGGTCAGCGGATCACGGTTGGAGACCGGACTCTGGCCCGGCACAGGCGCATCCTTGATCGGAAACGTCGCGGCGTTGAGCGGACCGGTGACCGAGTCAAAGGGATTGCGAGCAAGGATCGCGTCCGCCGTCCGACGCTCGTGCGTGGTAGTCGTTGCGGCGGCGGCCATGATTCGCGACCGCGACGCGCGGGTCCCGGGCCCCAGGAGCGACACTGCGATCAGCCGTGTGGCGCCCGCGGCCTGGAAGTACGCGGTAAGCGCAACGAACGCGAGCACGACGCCGAGAAAATATTTCCTGAGCAGTAGATCGAAAATCATGAACCCCGGTGCCGCCTCAAGCGAGAGACGTGCCAGCGCTCACTGCCGAAAGAATCTACGCATTTCCGCGAACTGTTCCGCTGCGACCGCGGGCCGTGCACGCCAAGCTGGCAACCGTTGCCCACCGGCTCGGACGCGGCCGACATACTGGCAGTGCGAGGCACCGGCGCGAGGGAGCAAACCGCATTCACTCGGCAGACGACTATGGAAGAAGGTACTCGTGAGGGCTGCAGGTAGCGGCAACGTTCAAGTGATTCAGGCGCTGCAGGAAGCCGGCACCGATCCGTCCCGGCGAACTCTTACACCTGCCGCACGAAGAGGCGGAGAGCTGTGGCTTCGCCGACGCTGCGGCCCTGCTTCGAACGGCGCTCGACGCTAAGCGCCGATAGCCGCACGGCGGACTGCGTGGCCCGAGTTCTGTCTTCCGCCGCGGGTTGGTGATCACCGACCCGGAACGCGTGCGAGGTTTTTGCTCCGACTCGAGGACTCGAAAGCGAGAACCACGAGCCAAAAAAAGACTCTGATTCGGCTGAACAGCTCGCCGCCGCCACCAAAGGGCGCGTGGAGTTCTTACTTCCGCCGCGGGTTGGCCACTACCGAACCCGAACGCATGCGAGAGGCTCGCTTAGGGCGAGAAAAGTACAAAGGGCACGGGGACCGTAATGACCGCGGAGCCTCCTTCGGGGGAAAGGAACTTCGCGCCACGGGCCACGGCCTTCACGCAACCGATGGTCTCAACGAGGTCTCCTTCTGAAATTGCTTCGACCTCGGACACTTCACCCGATGCTGCAACTCGGATTGTCAGTCGAATCGTCCCCCGTCGCCCCGGCGAGTGCTCGAGCTCAGCGGCGTAGCAGCGTGCGAACGCCGGCTTCAAGGACAATAGGATGCTCGCCACAGGCGCTACGTCGCGAGCCGGACTTTGGCTCGAACTAGACCGCGCGGAAACGCCCCGTTCGGCTGGAATTGCAGCTCGCGGGCCCGACGTTTCTGAAGCGAAGCAACCGAGACAAACAAGCCCCAGTCCAACTTCGCGTGGGAAACGAGCGCGCATCAGCACGCAGCGTATCGCCGTCTCGATCCAGCAACGAGTCGATCACGCGCCGAGTCCTGAACTCGCTGCGGCCCCTGAACACAAGGAAACAGTCCCCGACTGCCGGGGACCTGCTTCGATGCTTCAAATCGCTCCCCAATAGCTCCACAAGTAAGAACTTTGCGTCCTGCGTCGTCGTGGATTTCGCTGCGGCGAGAAAGCGACGCCTCAAGATCCGCACTCCACCGGCTCGGGCTGGTACCGAAACTCTACCTCGGGCAGCCGAATGGGAACGGCAACTCGCAGCGAGCGAGGTTCAATCTCGGGCCGAGATTGCCCGGCGAGAAGGCATTTCTCGAGCGCGGGTCAGCCAGATTCTGGGGCGCCGGCAAGTGCAGACGCGCCGCAGCGGCAATCCGTAGGCCCGACCCGACGAATGAGCTAGCCTTGAGCCAATGAGCGACCCGCTCACCGCCAGCGACTTTTGGCCACTGATTCTAAAACTGCCGCACGATGAGCGCGTGCTCCTGGCGAAGCTCGCGCTGCGAGCGGCTGCCCAGGACGACTCGTCGGCGGCTGCATATGCGGCCGCGCCCCCCGCCCCGGACGAGTTCTCATCGGACGACGAGCCCCTCGCCTGGGAAAGTCAAGGTTGGGAGGAGTTCGGTGCATCGCGGTGAAATCCGCTGGTACACGTTCGCGCTTCCCGACAAGCGACGCCCCGTTCTCCTGCTGTCGCGCGATGCGATGCTGCCGAGTTTGAACGAGGTGATCGTCGTGCCGGCTACACGCACGGTCCGCGGCATCGACACAGAAGTGGTTCTCACCGAGGACGGTGGGTAACGAAAGTCCTTGGCCCGCGACGAGGAGATCTCAAAGTAGTTCTTTGACAGCGATCTTGTGTAGTTCGTCGAGCCCTGCAACATTTCTCGGAGCTCATCAATCCGCGGAGCTGGACTCAGGCTGTAGCGGAAAGTCGTCGCATACAAAGACAGCTTTTCGTAACCTGCGAAACGCTGTCGCCAAGGATCACCATCGGGCAAAGCAAGGGGCTCCCCGCCGCCCGCCCGACCATCAATGAGCATCGCCAAATCGTGATCCTTGGTGTTCACCAGCCCGCGATGGAGGCGAATGGCACCGAGAATCTTCTCCGCAGCCTGCTGCAGATGAGTTGCGGCGAGGACATTGGGGGGATCGGCAAGAAGCCGCGCAGCGGCGTTCAAATCAAGCGCAGCGGCATCCAGGCGCGTTCTGATCGGTTTCTTGCTGGCGGCATCACCTGCCATGGACGAGGCGCCCTTCGCGAGCGACAGCTTCGGCAAGCTCGCCGAAAATTCTTCGGTCGTGTTCGAAGTCGCGACGTCGGATCGGAAAGACATCAACCCGCAGACGTCGGAGGTCCCGCAGGCGCGGCCAGAGCGTGCCCAGGTCAAGTCGATCGTCTCCCGCCGTGTCGGGGAGGACCGCCATTAGGTCCCAGTCGCTGTCCGGACGGTGCGTCTCTCGCGCGCGGCTACCGAACAACCAGACTTCTTCCGGCTGAAGCACCTCGAGTATGCGATCCATAACGCCATCGGGGAGCCCGGCCGTCGTCATGGGTGGAATTGTAGCGGCAATCCTCGATCCCGACAAACCGACGCCCTCGCCCAATCTTCTTTCCTCGGCGCTACGGCTGCCACCGGGAAGTCGACGCGAGAAGGCTTCCGTGACTCGACGCGCGGGAGCAGCGTGACGTCACTCATCTTCCTTCGGTCGCATCCTGCGCGCGTTTGTCCGGAAGCAACTCCAATCGGGGCGCCCGCAAAGATCGCCTCCCCGACTGGCAGTACCCCCGCCGCCAGCCACCACCGCGGACGTGCATCCGCCCATCAGACTCGGCGCCGACTCGGCCGAGCGGGTCTTACGCGCGTCGAAGCTCCGCGCGTACCGGTGTATGATCACGTTGTGAACCCCTTCGCTAAACTGTTGAGTGCTGAGAACGCCTCCTATCTGTCGGACGCTGCTTCTAAGCTATCGAGTGATGAAGGGGAGCCGGCGCCGACCCCGAAGCAGGTGCAGCAGATGTTGGGCATCTGCCTCGCCGCCAGCCTTGAGCGCGATGAGGGCCGTGACACGACTTTTACGATGTGCTTCGCCCGCCCAACGGACGGCACGAACGGTTTCATATTGCGCACGCCGCTCCCAGCTAACTCGAACGCATTGCGCCGTCTTGGCGCTGCAGTTGATCTTCATCGCGGATTTGTTTGCGTTATGCCATCAGCCAACGATGGCTTGGACATCGTAGGCATCAAGGTCATGCGCGGGCATCGAGAGCTCAAGCAGGGGCACGGCGTCACAATGGCACTTTGCATCCGCGTCTTTGGCGCCGGCGTCCTCACGGTCAGCCACGGCATCATGCCGCTCCTCGTCCACCGAGGCGAGCACACACAAATCATCAAAGAACCGCATCGGACTGAATTATGGTCACCAACGCGCTTGCCCCCGGTTCAGCTGCCTGATCCCGTGGGGGTCTACGGCGTTGCTGGGAGATACCTGGCGGAGTCGATGGTGCACATCGGTCACGGCGGCACTCTGTTGGCGATTCCGGACGAGGTTGATTGGGAGAACGAGCTTGGTGACGCTCAATCTCTCTTCAAAGGAGGCCCGGTTCCCTGCACGCTCGTGCGTGATGCGCTGCTCGACGCATCCCAGCAAGAGCGCGATAAATTTAACCGAATGCCGCCCGAGGTCCACGCTGCGGTGAACGCGGGCGACCGTGCCGCGCAGGTGCTTGGCCGCCAGCTCTACTCCTCGACTGACAATGCGGTCGAAGGCTGTCTCGATTGGTTGGCGCAACTGACGGCCACAGACGGCATGACAATCGTCCGCAGCGATCTCACGGTGCTAGCGTTCGGGGTGATCATTCAGGCTAGAGGCGACAGCGAGGATCCACGCATCGTGCGCCAGGGTCTCTTCGAGGCGACTCCCACCGATATTCGACTCGCGGCCCTTGGCGGGGGCCGGCACCAGTCGGCTGCGCGGGCATGCATCGGGCTGAAGGGCGCGATCGCCTACGTGGCATCGCAAGACGGAGGCCTCACAACCATGCGCTGGGACGAAAAGCAGAACGCACTCGTAGTGATGCGGGACTTGGAGCTTCTGCTGTAGCCCGGGCGGGGGCAACCCCGCTCATGGCGCTCACCAAAGCCCCACGCTTCGCAACGGTACCCCGGAAGCCGCCGCAGCTTCCTTCAGCTGCGGATTCGGCTTTTCTCTTTGCTCCGACTCTAGGACTCGAACCTAGGACCCGGCGATTAACAGTCGCCTGCTCTACCAACTGAGCTAAGTCGGAATATCTGTAAGGACGCGAGACATTAGTCGCCGAAGTTCGAAGGTCAAGCAGATCCGTTCGCTCCGAACGTGCTTCCTCGAAACAGCCGCGAATTGCGGGTTTATCGATGAATTTCGAAGTCACTTCGGCCGCTGGGGAGGGACGGATCGACGCGCCGGGGGCTTCAGTCGTTGACGGAGCGGCGGGCCGGATGCCATAGCGCGGGAGTGACGACGCCTGCATCCGAGATCGCGCCGACGCCCACCGCCACCACCGAAGCGCTGTCAGAGGCCGGGGCGGCCGCGCCGCCGGACAACGCCGCCGACGTGACGCGCTCGGCCGGGCGGGGCGGGCTCGCGGTCGCGTTCGCCAAAGTCTACTTCATTCTCGTGGGTTTGGTGCAGCAGATCGCGCTACCGCGCTTGCTGGGTTTGGATGGCTACGGCGCCCTCGCCAGCGTGCTGTCGATTGCGGGCATCACCTACAACCCGGTGACCACGACTTCGATCCAAAGCGTGAGCCGCGCGGTGGCGCAAGCCAGCCCCGAGACCGAGCCAGGCACGATCCGCCGCGTGTTTACCATCCACGCGCTGTTTGCGCTGCTGCTAGCGAGCGGGTTTTTCTTGCTCGCGCCGCTGATTGCGGACTGGGTGGGTGCCCGCCATGTGGTTGGTCCGCTGCGCATTCTGAGCGCGGTCATGTTGCTGTACGGTTTGTACACGCCGCTGATCGGCGTGCTCAACGGGCAGCGCAAATTCGTGTCACAGGCGGCGCTCGACGTGATCGCCGGCACCTTGCGCACCGCGGGGCTGATCCTCGGCGCGTATCTGTTCGCGCGCTACGACTTGGCCGTCGAAGGCGCGACCGTCGGCTTCGTCGGCGGGGCATCGTTGATCCTGACCGCCGCGTTGCTCTTGGTGGGCATCGGCAAGCGCGGTAATTCTTCGATTAGCGTGCGGGCGCATCTGTTGTTTGCGCTGCCAGTGCTGCTCGGGCAAGTGTTGTTCAATCTGCTGCTCCAGGCCGATCTCACCTTGTTGCGGCGCTTTGCTTCGCAGGCGGCGCTGGCCGCGGGCATGCCGGCCACGGCCGCCGATCCGTTGGTCGGGGCTTATCGAGCGACTCAGCTATTTTCGTTTTTGCCCTATCAGCTCCTGATCGCGATCACGTTCATCTTGTTCCCGATGCTCGCCAGCGCGGCTCGGGATGGAGATCGCGCGGCCGTAGCGCGATACGTGCGAACAGGCGTGCGCTTGGCGCTGATGTTGGCAGGACTGATGGTGAGCGTGACCGCGGGGCTTAGCGATCGCCTGCTCTACTTGGTGTTCGGCGCAGAGGCGGCCACTCTGGGCGGGCCTTCTCTCGAGCTGCTCGCGGTTGGCTTCGGCGGGTTTGCCATTTTTGGTGTGCTGACGACGGTGCTGAACAGCCTGAAGCACGAGCGCGAGAGCGTGATCGTCACCGCCGTGGCCGTCAGTTTGGTGGTCGCGCTGTGTTACTTGCGCGTGCGCGGCGCTCCGTTCAATCGAGACCTGCTGCTCTACACGGCCGAAGCGACGGCCGCGGGGTTATTCGTGGCCACGCTTTCCGCGGCTTTTTTCGTGTATCGCGCAGCGGGTGCGGTCGCCCCACCGTTGACCCTGGTGCGCGTGCTCGTGGCTATCGCGCTCGCCGTCATCGTTGGCCGCTTTCTGCCCCAAGCCGGGAAAATTCTAACGCCTGTGTATGCCGCGGTCGTGGCGCTCGCCTATCTGACGATTTTGCTCGTCACCCGCGAATTGGGAGCGGCTGATCTGGCGACACTTCGTGCGGTCGCGGGCAAACGCCGGTCACGCTGAATGCTACAATCGAACCTCGCCATGACTCGCCCGCTCATTCGTTGGCTGCCTGCGCTCACCGCTTGCGCGCTGTTCAGCGCGTGCGGCGGCGTCTCCGAGACTGGTTTCTTCGGCACCATCGTCGACACGGGCGGCACGGGTGGCTCGAGCCAAGCGGGCGCCACTTCCAACGGCGGAGCGAGTCCGAACGCGAGCTCGGGCAGCCCAGGCAACGTGGCCGGCGCGAGCAGCTTGGGTGGTTCGAGTAGCGCGGGCCAAGCCACGGACGCGGGCGGGGCGCCAACCGGCGGCGTGAGTTCCGCCGCGGCCGGCAGCAGCGGCACGGCAGGTGCAGCCGCGGGCTCTTCCGGGTCTGGCGGCAACGCGGGGATTGCCGGCTCGAGCGGCGGGGCCACGAGCGCAGGAGCGGCGGGTGCGACTGCAGATCTGAGCTGCAGCGAACTAATCAAACAAGGGACGCGGCAGCTGGAGGCGGCCCGCGTGTGCAACATCGCGGTGGATGCCGTTCAATGCACGGGCAAAGTGACGAATCGCTGCAACTGCCAAGTCCCAGTGCAGCGCCTCGACTCGCCGGAGACCAAAGCCTATCTCGAGACACTCAAGCAGCTCGATGCGAAAAACTGCATGACTACCTGTACGGGCGTCTGCTCTCGAATGACCAACGCCGAGTGCAGGCCGTCGTTGAGCAGCATCGGCAGCGCTGCCTCCGGCTCGTGCGTCGCGAGCAACAGCGGCCCGACGTTTTGAGCCGAGCGCTTGCCGCTCTCAGGTTTCGATCGCCTCGCGAACGAACAGATCTTCGAGTGTCTCGTGGCGCGGGGTCACCTCCGAGATCGTGAAATCGCGTTCGAGGGCGCGCTTCAAGATCCCGGCCACATTGGCCTCACCTTCGATCCCGAGCACGAGCCGAGCGCCCATGCGCTGTACCGTACAGCCCGAAGCCTCGCACTCGGTGGCAAAGTCGTCGTTCGCGCCGAGCAAGGTTACGTCCGTGCGCCGAACTTCTTTGCGCAGCAAATCCCCGAGCCGCCCGCTGACCACCACTTCCCCGCGGCGCAAGATGGCTACGCGGTCGCACATCGTCTCGACGTCGCTCAAGATGTGCGTCGAAAAGAAGATCGTTCGCCCGTTCTTTCGCTCCGCCAAGATGAGATCCCGCACTTCCTTTCGCCCCACCGGGTCGAGCCCGCTCATCGGCTCGTCCAAGATCAGGAGCTCCGGATCGGAGACCAAGGCCGCGGCCAGCCCAGTGCGCTGCAGCATGCCCTTCGATAAGCGTCGCACGGGGCGGTCTGCGGCGTACAGGACCCCCACCTGGTCGAGCACCTGGCGCGTGCGGTCGCGCGCCGCGCGTGCCGAGAGCCCGGACAGGCGCGCGCACAACTCGACGAATTCGGTCGGCGACAGGTAAGGATAGACATACGGGTTCTCGGGCAGAAAACCGACCCGCGACAGCGCGCGCGCACTCGGAACCGGATCGCCGAACAGCGTGGCCTCGCCTCCAGTGGCTGAAATCAACCCCGTCAGCATCTTGATCGTGGTCGTCTTGCCCGCGCCATTTGGACCGAGAAAGCCGAAAATTTCGCCACTCTCGACGTCGAACGAGACGCCCTTCACGGCCAGCACCCGGCGCATGAAGAAGCCCTGGCGAAACTCCTTGCGAAGCGCGGTCACGCGAATCAGAGTGCTCACGGGTCATGAGGGTAGTGGCGGTGGCGCGCGGGCGCAAAACGCTCGTGAGGGGCGAGGGCAACGGCATGCTGTCGCCGAGGCGCCGCGCGCCGCTTTTCCGGCCATGACCTACGCCTTGGGCCTTGACACAAGCCGACACGATCTGGGCGGCCGTGGCGGGGCGCAACGGCTCGAAAACATGTTAACAATGGCGCCAGCAGCCAGTGCGCGGCAGTTAGGGAACGAGGAATGATGAAACGGGTTGGACTAGCTTCGGTATCGCTCTTGGGTTCCCTCAGCCTGGCTTCGAGCCTCCACGCTCAAGGTGCCGAACCGGCTCCCGCGCCCGCCCCGGTTGCGGCACCGGCCGGCGCAGAGCCTGAGGTCGCGGAGCCGCCGCCCGCTGCGCCAAGCGCGTCCCCCGCGGCGACCGCTTCGGCGTCGGCCAGCGCCGACCTGAGCACCGGCAAACGCTACGAGGTCGATGGCGACAGCAGCGCTGACGCCTCTGCGGCCGACGAGGTCGAGCTCGACCGTCGCTGGCGCGCAAGCTCACTCCACCTCGGCAGCGCCTTGAGCGGCTCCACCGGTTTGCTGCACGTCGTCGAAGCGGGAGCCGGCGCGCCGGGTACGTTTCGCTTCAGCGCAACGGGCTCTTATTACGCGGGCTCGGGCTTCCTCTGCAACAGCAGCACGCCCTGCCCCACGTTCCAGGGTGAAAACGTGGCCGCGGGCGCCGCCGACGACGTGACTCGAGCTGGCGCGCACATGGCCTTGTCCGTCACCGTGCTGCCTTTCCTCGAAGCTTTTGCCGGATTTCACAATCACGCGACGAGCGACAGCCGCGGTCGACCGCAGCTGCTGCAGGTGCTCGGCGATACGAATCTCGGCGTAAAAGGCTTCATGCCGCACACGCCAAACGGCATCTTCTCTTTCGGTGGCGAGGCGGAGTTGTGGCTGCTCAATGGCACGGGCGGGGTCGGGCTCGACAGCGCCAGCACCAGCTTTGCCATCCGTGGGCTCGCAACGGCGGATCTGAACAACCGTTCGCAAGTCGAGAACCGCATCCCACTGCGCTTCCACGCAAACCTCGGTTACCTCATCAACAACGCGGGTCAGATCGTCAAGACGGTGGAGAACACCGCGCCACCGCAGGGGCGCGGTGGGCCAGTCTCGCGCGTCGAACGCTTCGGGCTCGATATCGATCGCGTCGACTTTTTCCAGATGGGCTTTGCCGCCGAATACGTGCACGAAATCGTGCGGCCGTTCATCGAGTGGTCGGTGGATGTTCCGGTCAATCGCCAGAACTACACGTGCGTCGTGAGCAAGGCCCGCGACAACGGTGACCAATGCTTGGGCTTGAACCAGAGCTTCAGCACCACGCCTTCGCGCTTCACCGTCGGCGCGCGCGTTTTCCCCTGGCAAGATCATGGCTTGTCGCTGCTCGCCGCGTTCGACGTCGGGACCAGCGCGACGTCACGCTTCGTCGAAGAAGTGGCACCCGAGTTGCCGTGGAACTTCTACTTCGCGCTCGGCTACGCGATCGACACGGTGGCCCCGAAACCGATCATCCAGCGCGTGCCAGCCCCCGCTGCGCCAGTGGCCGTCGCTACGCAAGAGCACGTGATCGAGGGCCTCGTGGTGGAGAAAAACACCACCAATGCGGTCGCTGACGCCATCATCCGGTACGACGGCCGCCCGCTCACCGGCATGGTCTCCGGGCCAGAAGGCACTTTCCGCAGCGCGAACCTAGAACCCGGCACCTACACGCTGAACGTCAGCGCCGCCGGCTACCGAGACGGCCAGTGCATTGCCACGATCGAGGCCCCCGGACTCGGCGCACCCACGCCCGCCCCCGGCGCCGTCGCGGCGCCCGGTCAGCCGGGCTCGGATTCGGTCCAAGCGCCTCCTGGCGGCACGCGCCCGGCGAGCGGTGGCCTGCCCGCGGGCAGCAACAGCGGACCGAACGTGGTCAAGCTGCAGTGCGAACTCGAAGCCCTACCGAAGGTGGGCTCGGTCGTGGGCTCGGTCACCGATCCAGAGACGAACCAACCGGTCGACGGCGCCCACATCGAGGTCACCGATCGCCTGAACCGCAAGCTCGAGCTGCGGGCGGACGCGAACGGAGCGTTTCGTTTCGAGAACGTGCCGCCCGGTCCGCTCAAGTTCGCGGTCGATGCCCCCGGCTACTTCACCGCCGTCGCGGAGGTCAACGTGCGCGCTCGTGAAGAAGCACAGGCTCGCATGCTGCTCAACAAGCGGCCCACGCAACCCAACGTGGTCGTCACCGGCAAAGAAATCAAGCTCAAGAAGCAGGTGCACTTCCAGCATGATTCGGCAGCAATTCTCCCAGATTCGCAAGGCATCATCGAAGAGCTCGCGGACCTGATGAGCAAGCGCCCCGACATCAAAAACGTCGAAGTGCAGGGCCACACGGATGACACTGGCGCCGCCGCTTACAATCTCCGCCTCAGTCAGTCGCGCGCGCAAGCCGTGGTCGATGCCATCTCTTCACACGGTGTCGACTCCTCGCGCATGACGGCCAAGGGCTACGGTCAAGAGAAGCCCCTCGTGCCCAACAGCACCGAACCGAACCGCGCGAAGAACCGCCGCGTGCAGGTGATGATCACCGAGCAGGGCAAGTAGCTAGCGCGACCCGTCGCCCCCTCCCGTGCCCGCTCAGGGCGCGGGAGCCGGCGTGTCTTGCGCGTCGAGCGCCCAGTGCGTCGAGAGGTATTTCTCGATCGCCCCGATCTCGCTTTTCGCCAGTGTGCGCGAGTACAGGATGATCTCCGAGATCTGGCCTTCGAAGTAGTTGCAGTTTCCGTACAGCGTGTGCCCAACGAAGTTGTTCTCGCGCAGGCCGGACTCGGACTTGGGCATGGGCGGTAGCGACATCGAAAGCGTACTCAGCACCCTGCCGTCAATCCGCAAGTCTGCGGAGCCGCTCGTGAGATGGTTGACCGCGTACAGCGAAAACCTCCCGAGATCGACCTTTCCCGAGCTGATATAGGGCGTTTCCACCTCGTACAGCCACCTGTCTTCCCACAAGCCGAGAGAGATGTCGTCGATCTCACTGCCGCTCGAGAACTCGACCATCGCGGCGCAGTCGGACTTGGTTGGCTTGGCCACGATGAACCCCGCGAGGCCCTTGCTGAAGTTAGCGAAGCCGTACTCAAAGCTGAGAAATTGGCCCTCGCCATCGAACTCGAGCGTGGGCCGTCCGTTGAAACCCTTGGCCAAGTAGCTCGGGCGCGCTGCGCCGCTGCCGGTGGCGTTCGTCTGGTTCCCGGACTGATCTAGCCAAGTTTGAACGAGCCCGTCTTTGGACTGGACCCCGAGGTCCGCCCGCAACCAGAGCAAGAGCCCGGAGGGGGGTAACCCCGGATCGATCAGCGCGCCGCCGCTGCCACCCGCGCCGCTGCCACCCGCGCCGCTGCCACCCGCGCCGCTGCCACCCGCGCCGCTGCCACCCGCGCCGCTGCCA